>Ga0209198_1000174_pt1 | contig 59831 bp, 50 predicted proteins | sample COGITO_mtgs_1105_2_FD_184804 | JGI IMG/M metagenome (GOLD analysis project Ga0209198, IMG submission 184804) | Pelagic marine microbial communities from North Sea - COGITO_mtgs_110519 (SPAdes) (version 2) | ecosystem: Environmental > Aquatic > Marine > Epipelagic ...
CCAAATGAACATAAAAACCATATGAATAAAAGAATTGACAAATACTTTAAGTTTATACTCCAGTATTTTTGAGCAGAAATATTTTGATTCATGATAGATGTGATAAGCAACTAAATATAAAAAAAAAATCCGCAAAGCATGGGGATTCTTATCAAGTATATATAAAACACTACTACTTTAAGAAATTAAGTACGTTCTCTTCAATCCTGGATTGAATATTGTCTAAAGGAGCCTTCACAAAGGTCTCTCCTGTAATGTTTTCATACAATTCAATATATCGCTCAGAAACTGATGCAATATATTCATCAGACATTTCAGGAAGTGTCTGTCCTTCCAAGCCCTGAAAATTCTGGCTAATGAGCCATTGCCTCACAAACTCTTTAGAGAGTTGTTTTTGTGCTTCTCCGGCAGCTTGTCTTTCTTCATAACCGTCTGCATAAAAATATCGCGAAGAGTCTGGGGTGTGAATCTCGTCTATCAAGACAATTTCCCCAGAAGCTGTTTTTCCGAATTCATACTTAGTGTCTACTAGAATTAAACCTCGCTGGGCAGCTAGTGCTGTACCCCTTTCAAAAAGGGCATAAGTGTATTTTTCAAGTATTTCATAATCATCTTTAGACACAATCCCTCTGGCCAGAATGTCTTCTCTAGAAATATCTTCATCGTGGTCTCCCATTTCTGCCTTTGTAGCGGGGGTGATGATTGGGGTAGGAAAAGCATCATTTTCTTTAAGTCCCTCTGGCATAGGAACACCACATAGCATTCTTTTCCCAGCTTTGTATTCTCTTGCCGCATGACCAGACATATACCCCCTAATGACCATTTCTACTTTAAAAGGCTCACATGCATGACCAATTGCTACATTTGGATCTGGAGTAGCCGTAAGCCAATTGGGTACAATATCCTTAGTAGCTCCCATCATTTTGGTGGCAATTTGATTGAGAATTTGTCCTTTATAAGGTATTCCTCTTGGCATAACAACGTCAAATGCTGAAAGCCTGTCGGTAGCTATCATTACTAGCAAATCATTTTCTAAAGCGTATACCTCTCTTACCTTTCCTTTGTAAATACTTTTTTGTCCTGGAAAATTAAAATTGGTATCTGTAATGGTATGGGTCATTCTATTAATTTTGGTGTTCGATGGTTTTATAGGCTTCAATTACTTTTTTAACCAATTTATGTCTAATTACGTCTTTGTCGTCTAAATACACAATGGAAACGCCTTCAATATTTTGAAGGATTAGCAAGGCTTCCTTTAGTCCAGAAGTAATTCTTCTTGGCAAATCTATCTGTCCGGGATCTCCAGTAACCATGAACTTAGCACTTTTTCCCATTCTAGTGAGAAACATTTTCATCTGTGCATGGGTGGTATTCTGGGCTTCGTCTAAAATCACAAAAGCATGGTCCAACGTTCTACCTCTCATAAAAGCAAGAGGAGCAATCTGTATGGTGCCGTTTTCAATGTACAAGGCCAGTTTCTCTGGACTAATCATATCTCTCAGGGCGTCGTATAAAGGCTGCATATAGGGATCTAATTTTTCTTTTAAATCTCCTGGTAAAAACCCTAAATTTTCTCCTGCCTCAACTGCAGGTCTAGTCAATATGATTCTTTTAACCTGCTTTTCTTTCAAGGCTTTTACCGCCATAGCGACACCTGTATAAGTCTTACCAGTTCCTGCTGGACCAATGGCAAATACCATATCATTTTTAGCCATGGCGTTCACCACCTTTCTCTGGTTGGGTGTTTGGGCTTTAATTAATCTTCCTGAAACGCCATGAATAATTACATCTCCAACAGTTTGCAACACCTCTAGTTCGTCCGGAGAAGTATCACTCAACAGAGCAGCTGCAGCAGCAGGATCAATTTTATTGTATTTGGCAAAATGGGCGGTGAGTTTGTCAAATTTTTGTTCAAAATCATTGAGCTCAGATTCACTGCCATAAGCCTTAATTTTACTCCCCCTAGCTATGATTTTAAGTTTTGGAAAATGTTCTTTTAAAAGAGCGACTGTTTCATTGTTCTGCCCAAAAAAATCTCTGGGACTTACGTCTGTAATTTCAATTATGATTTCGTTCAAATGAAAAGTTTTACTTAGGTTCTACAATCTGTCTTTTAATGCCCGTAAATTTGTGTAATTTTGTAAGACAAACTTACGCAAAAAAATAGTTTGATATCTTATAAAAATATTAACAGCGTGTATGGCTATCATTACCTTAACTACAGATTTTGGGACAAAAGACCACTTTGTTTCCGCCATTAAAGGAGCCATTCACTGCGAGCTTGAGCACCCAATTATTGTTGACATCTCTCACGAAATAAGTCCATTCAATATTCAGGAATGTGCTTATATCTTAAAAAATGCTTACACCCATTTCCCAAAAGGAAGTATTCATATTGTTGGTGTAGATGGAGAGAAAACACCAGAAAACCCACATATTGTAGTTTTTGTAGACGGACACTATTTTATCTCAGCGAATACCGGCGTAGTCCATTTAATATGCACCAGTATAAAGCCAGATAAAGTAGTAAGTATTCAATTACCTCACTCAGAAGAAACAGCCTTCCCTACCCTAGATATTTTCGTGAAAGTAGCCTGCCATATTGTTAGGGGTGGTACTTTAGATGTTATTGGAAAACCATTCAATGACTTAAAAGAGTTAATTGATTTTAAACCCAAGGTAGACGCAGACGAAAGGAGCATCCGCGGTAGCGTCATTTACATTGACAATTATGGAAATGTGGTGACCAATATTAGCCAGCAGTTGTTTCAAGAACACCAAAAAGGAAGGGATTTCAAAATAAGGGCCAGACACGCCAGTATCACTAAAATCCATAAAAGGTATTCGGACATTATTCGTTTTGACTTGGAAAAAGAAAAGCGAAAAGGAGATGGAGAATTATTGGCTATTTTTAATAAGGCTGGCTATATAGAAATTGCCATTTACAAAAGCAATCTTCAAACAAGTGGTGGCGCTTCCAGTCTTTTAGGCTTGGATTACTTAGACAGTATTAGCCTAGAATTTGACTAAATATTTTTAGGGGCTTTCAGTTATAAACAATTTTAAAAACGCCCATAAATGTGCTTAAGATTCACTAAAACATATCGCTACATTTGAATCACTTATATTTAAAGGAGTTATATTGTGTGTTTTCTGCTTTTAAAAAAAGTATCCTCAAAAAATAGCCGCTTGAATAGGTGTTTTTCTGTTAATAAGTTTGTTTCTCAAAAAAGTACAATTAAAATATCTTTGTAGGTAGTGGTTTAGTAAAACTTTTTGTTCTACCACATTCAATTCATAAAATTAATATTCATGAAGTTTATAGTTTCAAGTGCTTACTTACTCAAACAACTCCAAGTTTTAGGAGGCGTTATAAACAACAGTAACACACTACCCATATTAGACAATTTCTTGTTCCATTTAGAAGGCAATTCACTTACTGTGTCTGCCTCTGATTTAGAAACCACCATGCATGCTGTTCTAGAAGTAGAATCTTCAGATAATGGCAGTATAGCTATACCAGCAAGATTATTACTAGACACTTTAAAAACATTCCCAGAGCAGCCGTTGACCTTTATTAAAGAAGACAACAATACGGTTGAGATAAGCGCTAATAACGGAAAATACGCACTAGCCTATGCAGACGGAAGTGAGTTTCCTAATCCAGTGAGCTTGTCTAATCCAAGTAAAACAACCATTCTTGGAGACATTTTAGCTACCGCTATTTCAAAGACTATTTTTGCTGCTGGTAATGATGATTTAAGACCTGTAATGAGTGGGGTGTTCTTTCAGTTTAATACAGAGAGCCTTACTTTTGTCGCTACCGACGCTCACAAATTGGTTAAATACCAACGAACAGATGTACAGGCTTCTCAGACGGCAGAATTTATTATGCCAAAAAAACCATTAAATCTCTTAAAAGGGATTTTAGCTGGTTCTGAGTCAGAGGTAACTATTGAGTACAATGACAGTAATGCCAAATTTAGTTTCGATCAGACAGAGTTGGTTTGTAGGCTAATTGACGGTAAATACCCTAATTACGAAGCGGTTATTCCTAAGGAAAATCCAAATGTGCTCAATCTTAACAGAAACTTATTTTTAAGCTCTGTGAGAAGGATTGCTATATTTTCAAACAAAACAACGCATCAGCTCAAATTAAAAGTAGCTGGTGCTGAATTAAATATATCTGCAGAAGATTTGGATTACAGCAACAAAGCAGAAGAGCGTTTGAGCTGTAGCTACCAGGGAGATGACCTCCAAATTGGCTTCAATTCAAGGTTCCTTACTGAAATGTTGAATAATCTAAATTCAGATGAAATTACACTCTCTATGAGTTTACCTAACAGAGCCGGTATTTTAACCCCGTCTGATAGTTTAGATCCAGGAGAACACGTTACCATGCTGGTTATGCCGGTCATGCTTAATAACTAAGCCTAAATAGTTCCTTGTTTGAAAAAAACGGCCGCTTTTATAGCGGCCGTTTTTATTTTACTTCAGAAATTTAAAGAATGGATAAGAGATGGGTTCCCCATTACTCACTCTAATCGCATTTAATATAGGATAAACAAGGCCTAAAATCCCAATACCTATTAGACCTAAAATCCCTAATCCCAATAAAAAAATAGCAGGAATACATATAAGCGCTAAAAGGAAAAGTGATATTTGAAAATTAACAATAGCCTTACCATGCTCGTCCATTCCTATGACAAGCTCTTTTTGGGTCAGCCATAAAACTACTGGCACTATTAAACCCCCAAAGCCGGTGACTAAATCTAGCAACTGACTCAGATGGGTGACCATTAATAAGTTTTTGTCTGCTCTCATCATAATTGTATAAATTGGTTAGACTTCTAAAATACAAAAAAAGGAACTTACAAAAGGGATTAAACTAATCTAAGCCCACTCCCATTTTTTTAGCTAATTTTGCGGCATGTCTCATGAAAAAAATATTATTGCCATAGCCACACCTGCAGGTGCTGGTGCTGTATCTATCATAAGGGTCTCTGGATCTGACGCATGGTCTCTTGTCGCAGCGCAATTCAAATCTATCAGAGATAAAGACCTCCTGAAGCAAAAAAGCCACAGCATACATTTGGGGCATATCACAGATGGAGACAAAATAATTGACCAGGTTTTAGTCTCCCTATTTAAAGGGCCTAATTCATACACAGGAGAAAACGTAGTAGAAATAAACTGTCACGGTTCATCCTATATACAACAAGAAATACTCCAATTGTTCTTAAGAAAAGGATGCGAAATGGCAGCCGGAGGTGAATTCACCCTGAGGGCATTTTTAAATGGTAAGTTAGACCTGAGTCAGGCAGAAGCAGTGGCAGATTTAATAGCCTCTGACAACGCAGCGGCACACCAAATTGCCATGCAACAAATGCGCGGTGGGTTTAGTTCAGAAATAAAAGCCCTCAGACAAGAATTATTGAACTTTGCATCCCTCATAGAATTAGAGTTAGATTTTGCAGAAGAAGACGTAGCCTTTGCAGACCGCGAAGCGTTTAGAACACTTTTAGAAAAAATCGCTAAAGTCCTCAGGCAACTCATAGACTCCTTTGCTCTAGGCAATGTCATTAAAAATGGGATTCCAGTAGCGATTGTAGGCGCCCCAAATGCTGGGAAATCTACCCTTTTAAATGCGCTATTAAATGAAGAACGCGCCATAGTATCTGACATTGCAGGGACTACTAGAGACACCATAGAAGATGAAATTTCTATTGGCGGCATTGGGTTTAGATTTATAGATACTGCTGGAATTAGAGATACACAAGACCAAATAGAACAATTGGGCATTGCCAAGACATTTGAGAAAATTCAGCAGGCACAATTGGTGGTTTACATGGTAGACTTAAAAAAGTGTTCAGAAGATTTGGCCGTTATCACGGCCGATGCCGCTGCCCTTCATAAGCTCAAAGAAACCTATCCAAAAAAACCATTGCTGGTCCTTGGAAATAAAGCAGACCTCATCTCAGAGGCAGCGGTGGTGAAAATAAAAGAAACCATTACAGACCTCTCCCCGCTTTCTGCCAAAGAAAAAGAGGGCATTGAATCTCTAAAAGAGGCTTTCCTAAATGTAGTACATACCGGAGCTCTGCACAACAACGACACTATTGTTAGTAATTCCAGGCACTATGACGCCTTACTCAGGGCACAGGAAGAAATTGGCAAAGTACAAGACGGATTGGCGGCAGGCCTGCCCTCTGACCTCATGGCCATAGACATTCGCCAAGCACTGTATCACTTTGGTGAAATTACAGGAGAAATTAGCTCAGACGAACTACTCGGAAATATATTCGCTAACTTCTGTATTGGTAAGTAAAGTGTGTTTCCATGGCATGATGGCCCTAAGGCCAATTACATTCTAATAAAGCCTCTCTATGCAATTTCTACTCACTTTGTAGCCTTTTTTCTTTTGTTAACCAAATATACATTCTATTAGCGCAAGGCGTCCTTTAAAAAATCATTCTCAATTTTAAGCGCTCCGATGGTTTTAGTAACCGGTCTTTCTCCTTTTCAGCTTCAATACGCTTATCGGTCTGTGGAGATTCAAAGATCTCAGAAGCATTGTCTATAAACTCTCGTTTCTACTTATTAATTTGTATAGGTAATAATTCGTGTTTCTGAGCTAATTCTGATAGTGATTCCCACTCTTTGAGCGCCTCTAACCCTTCCGTAGTTTTAAACTTTGAGTTAAATTTTCTTCGTGTCATATTCAGTAAATTTATTAATTATACTTACTGCCCCAAATTTTGGGATACTTACAATCAAACATTACATTTTTTTCTTGTTTATTTAATATTATTTCATGTATTTAGTCTTAAATCATTTAATTAAACTCACAAAATGTTCTTTAAACCAAAAACGCTATTAATATTTTTAAGTTTTGCCTCTAGTTTATTAATAAATGCTCAAAACACTCCGCAAGCCATTACTATTGATGACTTATTAGCGCTTAAGAAAGTCTCTGATGTACAAATTAGTCCTGATGGAAAGTGGGTGGCTTACACTGTTTTAGAAAACGATATAAAGAGAGATAAAAGTTTAAAGAGACTTTATAAAATTGCTATAACGGGGGGTGATCCTATTGCTATCACTGGCAGAGAGTTTTCTGCAAGTCAGCCACAATGGAGTTCAGACAATAAATATCTTTCTTTTTTAGCTAGGAAAGGAGAAGATGAAAAAACACAAGTTTGGATTTCAAATAGATTAGGTGGTGATGCAGAAGTGCTAACAAAAATTCCACAAGGTGTAAATAAACATATATGGTCACCTACTGAAAACAAACTTTTACTTGTACTTACAGATCCAAAACCAGAAGAATTAACCTTGAGCAAGGAAGATGATAAAAAAGCCAAACCTTATGTTATTGATCGCAGGCAATTTAAACAAGACTATGTTGGCTATTTAGATCGGTACCGAAACCATATTTATACCTTCACTCCTGGAGATAGTATGGCTACACAATTTACTTTTGGAGATTTTGATGATAGCGATCCTGCTTGGAGTCCTGATGGGAAAAAAATTGCTTTTGTCAGTAATAGGACTGAAGATCCTGATAGTAATGCAGATACTAATATTTGGGTAGTTTCAGTAGATAGTAAAAAAACTGATACTACTTTAGTTCAGGTAACTACCAATCAAAATCAAGACGACTCTCCCACTTGGAGTCCTAACGGGAAGTATATTGCATATAAAACAGTACTCAATGGAAAACTACTTTGGTACGCTGGAGAAAAATTAGCCATTTCATCATCCTCTGGGGGGCAAGCAAGTATATTAACTGAAAATTTAGATCGTAATATTAGTGCACCAAAATTTTCAACAGACGGTAAAACTATTTTATTTCAACTTGAAGAAAACGGTACTAGTGTATTAGCTTCCATAGACACTAAAGGCAAGAATTTTAAAAGAATTATTGCAGGAAATATTAGCATTTCTGGTTATGACATTCAAGCAGAAACTATAGTTCCTATTTTAGGCACTGAGAACAGACCGAATAATCTTTATACTTTTGAAAAAAATAAATTAAAAGAATTGACATTTGTTAATGATGTGCTTTTAGCAGGCATTAAAAAACCTATTATTGAAAAAATTAATTTCAAAAGCACAGATGGTACTCCTATTGAGGGCTTTGTAGTAAAACCAATAGATTTTGACACCTCAAAAAAATATCCTACCATTTTATGGATACATGGAGGTCCTACGTCACAATATGATTTTACATTTGATCCGGAATCACAATTATTCGCTGCAAATGGCTATGTGGTCCTCCTTATTAATCCTCGAGGGTCAACAGGCTATGGAGAAGATTTTTGTAAAGCAATATTTGCAGATTGGGGCCAATTAGACTTCCAAGATGTGATGTCAGGCGTTGATTATGCCATTGCTCAAGGCTATGCAGATTTAAATCAATTGGGTGTTGGTGGGTGGTCTTATGGTGGCATTTTGACTAACTACGTTATAACAAAAACTAATAGATTTAAAGCAGCTTTATCAGGTGCTAGTGAAGCTTTATATCGAGCAAATTATGGACATGACCACTACCAATTAACATGGGAGCAAGAATTAGGATTACCTTGGGAAAATAAAGAAGCTTGGGAGCGAATTTCTCCCTACAATGATGTGGCTAAAATATTGACTCCGACCTTATGGATGGGCGGAAGCGACGACTGGAATGTCCCTATATTAAATTCGGAGCAAATGTATATGGCCATGAAAAGATTAGGAAGAGAAACCCAGTTAATTGTATATCCTGGTGAACATCATGGTATTCAGAGACCTTCTTTTCAAAAAGACCGTTTTGAAAGGTACTTGGCATGGATGAAAAAGTATGTGAAATAGAATTCTTAAAAGAGCTTTAAAAGCTAGAACCAAAGAAGATGTAGCGTAGGGCCTTTTTAAAAACTACACCTCATCGCCAAACTCTTTAGGGGTCACTCTAAACAATGCTTCAGACGTGAAGGTCGTTCAAAAGGTATTGTAGTGTTCTTTGATTCGAAATCACCATCAGATTATCAGTAAAAGATTTACTATCTGAAATGGCCAAACTTGAACCTTTTTAAGTAATAAGCAGAAGTAATATTAAAACTGATGAATTTATTAAGTTCAACACAGAAGTATTTTATAAAAATTATTAGCCAACACAAGTTGAAGCACATCGCAATTTTCATTCATAATATTTTCCAAAGAGCCAAAACAACTAAATGATGTTTAGTTACAGGTATTAGGTTATACATAGATATCACAACCAATCTCAAAATAGAAAACCGTTTATATAAAACCCACCCCTCTACTAAAATCAATTGATGTACTGAGACTTTTTGCTTTTTTATATAATAATATCTTTATTCATTATTATTTTTCTTTTAATTATAACTAAAAAACTATTTTCCCCATTATAACACATATAATAACATAAACTTATGTTTTGGTTCTATGTGTTAAATGCCCAATTAAATTTCAATTCAACAAAATTATCTCAATATGAAAGAAAATCCTTTAACTATGGAAATGCTATTGCAACAACTAGTAGGGCTTAACATTATCCAAGTTGCGGCAATTCCAATGATTTTACTTGTTTTGTTGGAGTGGGTCCTCACAATTGTGAAAAAAAAAGACTACTATGACGGTCTAGACACGCTTTCAGCTACTTGCATAGGCCTTGTCAATATCAGTATTTCTGCCGTACTAAAATTAGGGATTTACGGGATTATTTTATTTTTCTACAATCTAGTTCCATGGAGCATTCCAAGAGTCTGGTGGGCATATATACTATGTATTGTTGCTATAGATTTTTGTCGATACTGGTCGCATAGATTAACACATGTCAACCGTTTTTGGTGGGCAACCCATGTCACACACCATAATTCCGAAAAATACAACTGGTCTGTTTCCTTTAGGTTGGGTTGGACACAACATATAAAAATCATCTTTTTCATCCCAGTAGTTTTAATGGGGTTTGACCCTGTGCTCTTTTTCATATGCCACCAAATAGAGGTACTCTATCAATTTTGGATTCATACAGAATACATAAGAAAATTACCAGCACCCATTGAGTATATATTCGTAACACCCTCTCACCATAGAGTGCATCATTCCATAAATAAGCAATATATAGATAAGAATTTTGGGTCTACATTTATCATTTGGGACCGCTTATTTGGCACCTTTAAATCAGAGGAAGAGAAAACTGTTTACGGTATTACAACACCGGTTAATTCTTATAATCCCATTACTTTAAATTTTCATGAATGGAAAGATATCTACTCAGATGTTTTAAAGAGCCGCTCTCTGAAAGAGGTACGCGCTGTAATGTTTACAAGCCCATCCAAATTAGAAAAAATCAAAGGCCAATTTAATACTGCACACTCAAAAGATCAAGCGTAAATATATAAGCCCTGTACAAATATTTATAGCTTAGCTGCCAAAGACAAGTCGTATTTATACACTTCAGTTGGCTTACAATTAAACTAAATAATACCACTACACCTTAAACTCCAAAAGCCATTCAAAAGATACGTATTCCAAGCATTTTTCATGAGAGGCTTCTAAAACAACCATAGGGGCCATGCCAGCCTCGTAGGCTTGCTTCCATCTAGACACACACAAACACCACTGATCACCAGCTTTTAAACCGGGAAACTGATATTCAGGTCTGGGTGTTTGAAGGTCGTTCCCAACAGATTTGGTATATGCGAGAAAGGCGTCTGTCATAATAGCGCAAACAGTATGGGTGCCAATGTCTCTCATATCTGTATTACAACAGCCATCTCTGAATGCGCCTGTCATTGGATTGCTGCTACAAGTTTCTAAAGGAGTTCCTAGTACGTTATTGGCCATGTCATATTTTTTATAAAAATAAGACATATCCACCTATTATAAAGACTAATCTGCTATGTATCCGTGCTCCCCTTGGTCATTGTCTTTAAAAATAGTTCTTAGGATTTCTTTACTAGGCTTTGAAATGACTGGTGCAAAGTATTTGTTATACAATGCATAGCCCAATGGATTGTTTTCTTGAAATCCTTGAGGTGTTTTTGAATTGTCATTCCATTCTGGAGATAAGGAGGCATTTTCCCAAAATTCACTGAAGTCCCACATAGCAAATGTGATTAAATACTGGTATTCCTTTAACATTACAGCGGCGCCTTCAGGGTCGTTAATGTCTCCATATCCAGGAGAAAAAGTGCCATTATCATAGGCCTCTTTCATTGCTTTGAAAAGTTCATTATTTTCCAAATAACCTCTATCCTCCCACTCCATATCTAAGGCCAATTCTGAACCAGTTACACCACCTCTTACCCCAAAACGGTGCAAGGTGTGTAAAATATGCTCTAAAATTTCATTTATATCATTGTCTCCAGTAAGTGGACTGTCTCCGTGACTGCTGTTTTTATACCAAACCATGTCGTCTAACTTTAATCCATCCGAAAAAGGCTCATATTGAGGCCATTCTGTCAAACTATTTGGATCCATAAGAAAATTAGGAGAATAACTATCCCCCCCACCATAAGCAATTCTCTGACCTGTTTGAATACCTTCATGCCAACCTGAAACACCGGCAAGCGTTTTTAACATGTTTTCTTGATCCTCTTTATTAATACCCGCTCCCTCTTTATCTAATAAAAGCTTATACACTTGAGCGGTTTTGTAAATCCAAGCATCTGGCACAGCCTCTTGACCCCCAACAGCACCTGCTGCAATTAGTTTAACTCCATACACTTCTAGGTAATTTCCAAAAAAGAATTTAGAAGCATCCATTTCAATAATGTCACCACTGTTGTAGTAATTTGCGGTAACAATCACCTGAAACAATGCTTTTATGGTGGTGTTACTATTTATGGTAAGGCTAATTGAGTTGGTAGTCTCAGAACTACCTTCCCATCCTGTAAATTCATATCCTTCACTTGGCGTAGCTGTAACCGTCACTGTACTGCCTGTCTCGTATTCTCCACTAATATTATTAACTGTTCCTCCTTCTCCTGCAGTCACACTTAAAGTGTACTTCACCACCGGTGTTGGTGTTACAGGTTTGCTAATGGGTGTTGGTTCGGGAACGCTAACAGAATCTGCACTCTCTGAACTACACGAAATAAAAAAGGATACAATAAATATGGTAATAAAATTTTTCATGATTTTAGAATAAATTTAAAAAAAACCCTCCATTACAGAGGGTTCGATTTGGAAGTAAAAAAGGTTTTATTTCATTCATTTAATTAACTAAACTTTCAATGAAATTTCTCTTGAACAATAATATAAACAATACAATATTATGAAAAATGATGTGATCTCTTTTCTCGTTTTGCGAATGTTTTTATATGATTTGTGAATCTAATCTTTAAAGGTTTTATAAGTTCAAATGAAAAATGTATATTTAAATTTGCTAATTCATTTTACCGAAAAAATTATACCTAAAATGTTATACGCCTTATTGTTGGTCTCCATTAGCCTTATTGGTTTTTTATTAACATCTATTTTGTTTTCAAAAAGAAAAGCAAATAGCTATTATAATAAATATGCCGTTGCACTTATTTTAATAATTTCACTTAGAATTTTTTTAGTAGGACTTTATTTAACTTTTAAAAAAGAAATTTTGGAGTTGATTGTATTATACAGTAGACCTTTAGTATTAATAGCATTTCCTCTTCTTTATGCTTACATTAAAAGTATTTTAAATGTATCTAAATCAAAAAATGAAATTTCATATAAATTTTTGTTAGCCCCTATTATTCTATTTGTTTTTATTATTTTAAAAAGTAAAGGATATGAAAGTGAAGATTATCATAACGTAGTTTTTGGTAGCTATTTTTTAGCTCCGATTGCTATGGTATACTTCGTGTTATGGCACTTTATTTTTACACTTAAAAATTATTTAGAATTTGCAAAAAATCAAAGAGGTGCTTTAAAATTTTCTGATGATATTAAAATCATTAAAGTTTGGAGCGCTATTATAACTGGTGGAATTGGATTTTCTTTAATTTCTTTAATAATAATGTTAATTAGAGATTATAATTTAATGCCCACAGCAAATGAATTTCTACTTCTTCTCAATGCGCTATTTTGGCTATACTGTTTTTTTAGAATGTTTAATGAACCCTTACTACTATATGGTATTTCTGGTGTAGAAAAAATAAGTGAACCAGAGGCAGAGATATGGTTAAAAACAGCCCGTGTTATTTCTAGTGATAAAGATATTTCTTTACAAAGAAATATGTACTCTAAAATAGATTTCTACAAAACACAAATAGAAGCATTTCTTTCAGATACGGATTCTTATAAAACAACCGAGTTTAACCTTACAGTCATTTCTCAAAAAACCAATATTCCAGCAAGTCATATTTCATTTATGATTAGAGTGTATTCAAAATACACCATGAATGAATTAAAGAACTTTTTGAGAATTAAGGAAGCAGAAGCGCTTCTGGTTTTAAATGATTCTAATTTAATGTTAAAAGAAGTAAGTTTAATGGTGGGCTATAAGTCCTATACCAGTTTTTATGAAGCCTATAAAAAGTTTGGTGCCAATGTTTAAATTAAAGATAGTTGTATGCGCTTAAAAAATAATATTGCTATTACTGCAAGCTTGCTCTTTTCACTAAATACAGCTATTGCACAAGTAAACCCCAAAAACGTAGAGATCATTAGAGATACTTTTGGGGTACCACATATTTATGCCAAAACAGATGCCGGTGCCGCTTATGGATTGGCTTGGGCCAATGCAGAAGACGACTTTGAAACCATGCAACTGGGCTATTTAGCGGGTAATGCATTATTGAGCAAGCATCTAGGATTAAAAGGGGCTTCTGCAGATTTTGTGACACAACTCATCAAGGGGGCTTCATTTGTTGAAGCTAATTATGAAGCACAAGTATCTGAAGATTTCAAAAAAGTGTTGGATGGGTTTTGTGACGGGCTCAATGCCTATGCAAAAGCACATCCCAAGGAAGTGTTGGTAAAATCTTTACTGCCTTTTACGCCTAAAAAATTAATGACCTATACCTATTTACAGCTATTTGTCATGTCAGACGCAGATAAACTGGTCGCTGCTATAGCGAGTAACCAGACGCTAGATTTAAGACCAAAAGAAGCTGTTACGGGTTCCAATACCTTTGCTTTTAATGCAACAAAGACCCAAGACGGAAGTGTGTACTTGGCCATTAATCCGCATCAGCCCCTTGAGGGGCCAACAGGTTGGTACGAGGCCCATTTAAACTCTGAAGAAGGCACCAATATTGTAGGGGCCTTATTTCCTGGTGCCCCTGTTATTTTAATTGGTTCAAATGATTATTTAGGCTGGTCTCATACCGTGAATAAGCCAGATAAAGCAGATATTTTTGAATTGGAAATGGATCCAGACAAAAAAGACCATTATATGGTCGATGCCGTATCCTACCCACTTGAAAAATTTAAAGCCAAAGTATTTTTGAAATTTTTAGGTCTGCGAATTGGTGTAAAAAAGAAGTTTTACCGCAGTATATTCGGGCCTACGCTTAAAAATAAAAGTGGGGTGTATGCTGTAAGAACAGCTTCTCTCTTCGGTATGGGTGCTATAGAACAATGGTGGCGCATGAATAAGGCGCATAATTTTTCTGAATTTCACAAAGCCCTTGAACCCCAACATATTCCTGGATTTAATATCAGTTATGCAGACAGGAATGACACTATTTACTATGTGTCAAATGCTAAGTTGCCTATTAGGGCAAAGGGATATGACTGGCAAAAAATAGTCCCTGGAAACACTAAAAAAACACTTTGGAAAGATTTTTATAGTCTCAAAGATATGCCGCAGCAATTGCAACCAAGTTCAGGCTATGTGTATAACACCAACCACTCCCCTTTCATTTCTGCTGGTCCAGAAAATCATTTAGATCCTGATGAATTTAATAAAGACATGGGATTTGAGCGTTTTAACAACAACAGGAGTGCTCGTTTTCAAGAACTCATTAGTGGCTTTGACAAAGTGAGCTATGAAGATTTTTTAAGCCTTAAATACGACAATCAATTACCTAGCAAACTGCAGTACACCTTCATGAATATAAATGCTTTGTTTGAAATGGATCCGACTGCCTATCCAGAGGTAGCATCGCTAGTGACGCGTATTCAAAATTGGGACAGAAAATCAGATCCGGATAGCAAAGGTGCTGGGGCGTATGCAGTATTTTACTATTTGGTTAGAAAATATGTGAACCAACAACCCAATGCAACCTTTAGTGAGGCATCTTTGGTTCCAGTACTCTTGGAAGTCAAAGACTATATGAACACTTATTTTGGCAGTGAAAATATTGCCTTGGGAGATTTTATTAAGGTGGTTAGGGGAGACTTAGAAATGCCCAGTTTTGGATTACCAGATGTACTGACCGCTATGCATGGGGCGCCCTATAAAGAGGGAAGGCTTAAAGTGACTGCTGGAGAGTCATATATTCAATTGGTTCGCTTCACTAGTGAAGGGGCTAGTATAAGGTCTATGGTGCCTTACGGAAGTTCTAACAGACCCAATTCACCCCATTATGCAGATCAGTTGCCCTTGTATATGAAGTTTCAAACCAAAGCCATGCCTTTAGATAGAGCGTATTGGGAAAAAGAAGCCACAAGAAAATACCACCCTATCCAATAATGAATAGTTTTTCAATAGGCCATTGATGTGTTGGCGTATGTGCGTATTCTACATAACCCAAGGGGGTGTAAAAATCTTTTAGAGATAGGTCTTCTATATTGAGCCATAATTTGGGGACCACACTATGAATGTGATTTAAAAGCAAGGCGCCTAGACCCAAAGATCTTTGGGTGGGAACTACCCAAACAAAACCCAAATAAAGGTGTCCATTCCCAAATAAAGCAGGGCCGTGAATACCTTCTAAAGGTGTTGGATTTCTAGCCATTCGATTAAAAACCACCCCTCCAGCAACTATTTCTCCATTTTTATTTAAAGTAAATACAGATTCAACACCCAGGTTCTTTGGCCATTGGAGCGTCAATTCTGACTGCCAATCAAGGGGTAGTAGGGAAATGAACAGGGACCAATTTTCAGAAGATAATGGTTCAAAAACAATTGTGTGCATCACTCAAAAGTGTTAGGTATTTACAATAAGCCCCAGGCCCATAGTTTGTCAAAATCTTCTGCCCATCTATCGCCAATATCGGTTCGGTAATAAGTGTTGTTTATGATCACATTAGAGATTCTTGAATACATGACTTTTTGAGCGTCTTTCATACTCAAACCTGTACCTGTGACTAATAAAGCAATTCCTGTATTACCCGTAATAAGCCATTCGTCATTAATTTTCTTGAGGTGCATGGGGTGTATGCCTTCTCTTTGCTCCCTTTTAAAAACAAGTACAGAATCTTTTGAAAACAGCCTAAAAGTTTTCTTGCCTTCAAAGGGGAAAGGAGGTACTACCATGAACGCACCTACCTGATACCCTTTTTTCACCTGTATTTTAAAATCTTGTCCTTTGGCCAATTTATAAAACAATTGCCCCAGTGGTTCAGTAATGCCTGCTCTTTGAATAAACACTTGTGGATAGCCAAAACGAGAAGTAAATTCCAAAGGGAATATCCCATTTCCATTCACAATACAATTTATGTCTAATTGACCCACAAAGCCCTCTTTCGCTAGGGTCGGTTCGAATTTTTTAAGGGTGGCTTCAAAAATAGGAGAATCTGGCGTCCAAAACATAGAGGAACCCATTTCACCAGTAGAAACCCCCAACTCTTTAGGGAATAATTTTTTGTGCTCAAAGGTAACATTGATAGGATAAATGAATTTTAGCCCATTAAAATAGGCAGAAACAGAGACCTCTACACCTTTAACTTTTCGCTGTAATTGAAAATTACCAAAATCATTGCCCCAAGATTTCTCATAAGCCTTTAAGACCCTAATCACATCCAGACCCTCGTCATCTGTACCTACAAAAAGTAATTGCTTGTATTCCTGAGTTTCGCCGGAAGGCTTTATTACATAGGCTTGCGGATGCTGTTTTACATAGGTAATGGCTTCTTGAAAACTACTGAAATCTTTATATGGAAGTGTTTTAATACCATGCTTTTTGAGTTCTGCCTGACCGAAATCCCGATCTAATTCAAGTTTATCTGTATACGCGGTACCACCTAATACCGTTTTTCCCTCTGCCCTGAGTGTAGCGCAAATTGTCCCATATCCAGTATAATCAAAAATAAGGAGGTCTGCCCATTCAATGTGCTGCTTCCAATCAGATACTTTTGGAACAAAACCCAGTCCAATCTCTTTGGATCCTTTGTCTTCAATATAAAACTTTATGCTATGCCCTTCTAAAAACATGGCGTAGGCCAAATCTAGACTTTCGCCCCAACGAGAGACCAACAAGATTTTTTTCTTGTCTAATAGAGGTTTAATAGACACCTCATGCTTTTTCTTCATAAAAAATAGGCCAAGAGCCTCGTTAAAATATAGGGTTAAAATTACATATAAACAAGATTCAAATTGAAAATATTAAAGCGAGAATAACACAAAAACTAAGTAAGCTCAACCCCCTATTTTTTTTGTAATTTTACAGCTGCTAGAAAGGACTTTAATTGTCTTTCAAATACAAGGAATGAATATATTAGTTACAGGAGCCGCAGGGTTTATTGGTTTTCATGTGTGCCAACAGTTATTGTCGGAAGGCCACTCAGTAGTGGGATTAGACAATATAAATGACTACTATGAACTGGGCTTAAAATACGCAAGACTAGAAGCATTGGGCATTCCAAATGCATTAGAATTGCCATACAACGAAACGATAAAGACCCATAAAAATCAAAAATTTAGTTTTGTAAAACTTAACATTGAGGACCGAGAAAATCTTCCGAGTTTGTTTGCTAACCAATCATTTGATGTAGTCTGTAATTTGGCTGCACAAGCGGGTGTGAGATACAGCATTGAAAACCCTGAAACCTATATAGACAGCAATATTGTAGGCTATTTAAATATCTTAGAAGCCTGCAGACACCACAGCGTTAAACATTTGGTTTATGCCAGTTCTTCTTCAGTATATGGCTTAAATGAAGACATTCCTTTTAGTACAGAACAGCAGGTAGACAGACCTATTAGCCTTTATGCTGCTTCTAAAAAAAGTAACGAACTCATGGCCTATACCTACAGCCATTTGTATGGCTTTTGTACTACAGGCCTTCGCTTTTTTACAGTCTATGGCCCATGGGGAAGACCAGATATGGCCTTGTTTTTATTCACTAAAGCCATGCTAGAAGACCAGCCAATAGCGGTGTTTAACCAGGGAAATATGTCTAGGGACTTTACCTATATAGATGATATTTGCAAAGGGGTAACCACCATCATTAACGAAGACACTGGGGATAGAGAAAAAGCAAATGCCTATTACAAACTGTATAATATTGGCAACAGTAGTCCGGTGGCACTCACAGAATTTATTGAAGCCATAGAAGAAGCATTAGGGAAAAAAGCCATAAAAAACCTCCAGCCCATGCAAGCTGGAGATGTAGCCAAAACATGGGCAGACGTCAGCGGCTTAGAAAAAGATTATAATTACCATCCAAATACCCCTGTAAAAGAGGGTATTAAACAGTTTATAGATTGGTATAAAGAATATTATAAAATAGCATAAGGGCAGTACTTTTTCAAAGTGTTACATTTGCCCCAATAACACCCAAATATAAAATGAACTTAACAGTTATAGGAACCGGATACGTTGGATTAGTTAGTGGAACTTGTTTTGCAGAAATGGGAAACAAAGTACATTGTATAGACATAGACCAACAAAAAATTGATCACTTAAAGAATGGGGTTATTCCTATTTATGAGCCAGGTTTAGAAGCCATGGTGAAGCGAAATGTAGAGAACAATAGTTTACATTTTTCTACCGATATAGCCGCACAATTACCCACTACAGATGTGGCATTTATAGCTGTAGGAACTCCCATGGGAGAAGACGGTGCAGCAGATTTACAGTATGTTCTACAAGTAGCCAAGAGCATTGGTACGCACATGACAAAACCACTGATCATAGTAGACAAATCTACCGTACCTGTTGGAACAGCAGACAAAGTGAGGAATGCCATTCAAGAGGCACTAGACCTTAGGGGAGAAAATATCAGTTTTTCTGTAGTATCTAATCCTGAGTTTTTAAAAGAAGGCGACGCCATTGCAGATTTCATGAAACCAGATCGCGTGGTAATTGGTGCAGAAGACCCGGAGGCTTGTGAAGTAATGCGTAAGTTGTATATGCCTTTTTTCAGAAGTAGTATGGACAGACTCATTACTATGGATGTACGTTCCGCAGAAATGACTAAGTATGTGGCCAATGCCATGTTAGCCACTAAAATATCTTTCATGAATGAGGTCGCTAATATTTGTGAATTGGTAGGTGCAGACGTAAATAAAGTGAGGATAGGAATTGGCTCTGACAGCAGAATTGGGTATAGTTTTATTTATCCAGGAAGTGGTTATGGCGGTTCTTGTTTCCCTAAGGATGTAAAGGCACTTAGAAAAACAGCTTTAGAAAACGGCTATGACGCAAGATTAATTGGTGCCGTAGAAGCTGTTAATGAAAGTCAAAAAATGGTGATCGCTAAAAAAGTAGTGGCCCGTTTTGGCGCAGATCTCAGCGGGAAAACCTTTGCTGTTTGGGGCTTGGCTTTTAAACCAGAAACAGATGACATGCGTGAGGCTCCGGCCATTTATATTATTAAAGATCTCGTTAAAAGAGGAGCTAAAATTCAAGCTTTTGATCCAAAAGCAATGGAAGAAGCCCAACACTATTATTTAAAAGACACCCCAAACGTCAGGTACACCACAAATAAGTATGAAGCACTAGAAAATGCCCATGCCATGATCTTACTCACTGAGTGGAAAACCTTTAGAGCACCTGATTTTGACGCTATAAAAACAGCCTTACAAGACCCTATTGTCTTTGATGGTAGAAACCAATATTCTGACATTGAAATGCAAAAGAGAGGCTTTGAATACTATCAGATCGGAAAAAAATAACGCTAAATTCCTATGTCTGAACCTAAATTTAAAATTGGTGTTGTAGGTCTAGGTTATGTTGGCCTCCCCTTAGCAACACTACTGGCAGAAAAATTTTCTGTGGTAGGTTTTGACCTAAATATGCAAAGGGTAGCACAAATCAGGGCGTTTTCAGATCCCACTTTTGAGGTATCTAAAGAAAGTCTAAAAGCTGTTGTAAAAACAATTGACAGCGAGAAGAACGGATTGTACTGCTCCTCAGACCCAAAATATTTGGCCCCTGTGAATTTTTATATTGTTTGTGTGCCTACGCCAGTCACTAAAGACAACGAACCAGATTTTAGCTTATTAGAAAAAGCTTCAGCAGGTCTAGGGTCCTATCTTAAAAAAGGAGATTATGTGGTGTATGAATCTACAGTGTACCCCGGAGCCACTGAAGGTATTTGCCAACCCATATTAGAGCAATGCAGTGGTTTAAAAGGGAAAGAAGATTTTTATTTAGGTTATTCACCCGAGCGAATAAATCCAGGCGATAAAAATAGAAAACTCAAAGACATACTTAAAATTACCTCAGGCTGTAGCCCAGCGTCTGCAGCTATCATAGATCAGGTTTACGCCACTGTAATTGAGGCTGGCACTTACAAAGCACCCAGCATTTCCGTTGCAGAAGCTGCTAAAGTAATAGAGAATGCACAAAGAGACCTCAATATTGCCTTTGTAAATGAATTGGCCATAGTTTTTAGTAAAATGGGTTTAAACACCCATGAGGTTCTCAAAGCAGCAGCCACCAAATGGAACTTTATGCCTTTTAGTCCAGGTTTAGTAGGAGGCCATTGTATTGGTGTAGACCCCTATTATTTGGCCGCTAAAGCAAAACTCGTGGGACATGATCCCAAAGTAATTTTAGCTGGTAGAAAACTCAATAATGAAATGGGCGCCTTTGTAGCCAATCAGGTCCTTCAGATGCTGGCCTTAATAAAAATAGGGATGCCCGGCACAGAAGTGTTATTGGTGGGTTTTTCCTTTAAAGAGAATTGTCCAGATGTCAGAAATACAGGCGTCATGAGTGTTTACAACGCGCTAAATTCCTTTGGAGCTAAAATAAGCGTCTATGACCCCGTAGCAGACAAAGAAGCTGCTTTAAACAGTTATGGCGTTTCACTAATTAAAGCACCAAAAAAAATGGGCTACCAAGCCATTGTTTTATGTGTTCCTCACAAAGAACTTTTAGCAGTTGATTGGCGCATTTACACAACAGCAAAGGGCGTTATTTACAAAGTAAAAGAAGCTTTTAGCACAAGAGCAGACGGACAATTATAGCCCTAAAAAATGAGGGTATTTAAGGCCCATTTAAAGAGACATGGTCTTTCTAGAAGCAAAGGCCTTTTCATAGACAGCTTCATATAAAGGTAAAATATTGGTAATGTCGAACTTCTGAGCTGCTTGTACAGCACGTTTTTTAAACTGTGCCAAGACCTCTGGATCTTGAAGAATGGCCAGCGCATTCTCAGCCATTTCATCTACCGCACCTACAGGACTCAAGAAACCAGTCTGTCCATGAATATTCACTTCTGGAATACCCCCTGTATTGCTGGAAATTACAGGCACTTCGTTGACCATTGCCTCCAGGGCTGCCAAACCAAAACTCTCCGACTCAGAAGGCAATAAAAAGAGGTCTGAAAAACATAAAATACGGTCAATTTCATTGCTGTTTCCCAAAAACAACACTTTGTCTGTTATGCCAAGGGCCTCACATTGAATTTCTGCTTTTTCTCTTTCTGGCCCCTCACCTACCATCACAAGTTTTGCTGGGATGCGTTCTTGGATTTTATGAAAAATAGCCACCACATCTACAATGCGTTTTACTTTTCTAAAATTAGAGATATGCGTCACAATTCGCTCGTGGTCTTGAGCCATTAAGGAACGCTGACAATCTGTGTAATCATGGGCATACTTCTTAGTATCAATAAAATTAGGAATAACCTCAATCTCATTTTTAATGTCAAAAAGTTCTAGGGTGTCTTTTTTTAAACTATCAGACACAGCCGTGACCACATCAGATTCATTAATACTGAAAGTAACCGCTGGCTTATAAAAAGGATGCTTACCCACTAGAGTAATGTCTGTACCGTGTAGGGTGGTAATCATTGGAATATAAATACCCTCTTTGGCTAGCATTTGCTTGGCCATATAGCCCGCATAAGCGTGTGGAATAGCATAATGCACATGAAGCACTTCAATGCCATACATTTTCACAGTGTCTACCAATTTACTAGACAGCGCCAATTCATAAGGTTGGTAATGAAACAACTCGTATTCAGGCACATGTACTTCATGAAAATGAATGTTTGCATTTAATAATTCAAGCCGAACCGGCTGCTTATAGGTCACAAAATGAATTTCGTGCCCTCTATTGGCTAGGGCTATACCCAATTCAGTAGCAACAACACCGCTCCCACCAAAAGTGGGGTAACATACAATGGCAATTTTCATAATCTAATGTTTAATTCCTTTTAAAGAAACTGGCAATACACCAAGCGCCACCTTTTTTCCATAAAGAACTTGAGCGGCATATTGCTGGATTTGAGGTGCATTTTGGTACCCAAAAAACAGCAGGGGAATTTCTTTTATAAATAGAATATCTAATACCGCATAAGGCTTTGTAAAAACAGCCAAAATAGTGGTATTGGACAATGCGTTAATGTCTTTTAAAAGAGCGACTTCCTCTGGAGAAAATCTATGGGCTTTATAAGCAGTCTCCATAGACCTATGGTGGCCTACCACCACATAATCAAATGTTTTTAAAGCTTGGACCCCATTTTTTAAATCAGACACAGCCACCGCCTGAGCGCCAAAAGACTGAAGGGCTTCTTTAAAAACCGCAGGAGAGGCTTCCCCAAAGGCTACAAAAGCCACTTTATCTGAAGGTTTTAAAACAATAGGTGCCGTATCTGTTTGATAGACATAAGTGGGTGCTTGGGCATATGCCTTATCAATGGTCTGCTTATAAATGGGTTGGTTTAGGTCTTTGGTGAGTCCATTGAGCTGGACAGGACTGTATTGATTAAGGCCCAAATCATACTTAGCAGCCAATATTTTTTTTACCGAATAGGCCAACCTAGCCTCTGTTAGCACTCCTTTTTTTAGTGCTTCTGACAAATGCGCAATGGAAAGTCCCAAATCATTAGGAATCACCAGTACGTCATTTCCAGCCAGTAAAGCTTTTAAAGACACATCTCCATCAGGAGAAAAATCAGAGGCCCCTTTCATATTTAGGGCATCTGTAAAAACAAGCCCTTTAAAATTTAGTTCTTTTTGCAGTAATCCAGTGGTTACTTTATGAGATAAAGAGACCGGCAAACCGGGTTCACCAGTGAGTACAGGCACATCTAAATGCGCTACCATGACCCCTTGAACCCCTTGTAATAAAGGTGTTTTGTAGGGATACAACTCTATACTGTCCAATCTTTCTCTAGTAAAAGGCAATACTGGTAAGGCCTTATGAGAATCTACAGAAGTATCCCCATGGCCTGGAAAATGCTTGGCACAAGTAAAAACACCCGCTGCATTCATTCCTTGGCTAAGGGCCAAAGCCCTAGCCGATACCCTTCGCACATCCGATCCAAAAGACCGGTTGCCAATAATTGGATTGTTTGGATTGATATTCACATCTGCCACTGGAGCAAAATTCATATGAACCCCTAGGCGCTTGGCTTGCATGCCCATATGGCGACCAATTGTACTAAGAAGGCTTAAGTCCTGAATGGCCCCCAAAGTCATATTCCACGGATACTTTGGCACAGAATCTAATCGCATGGCTACCCCCCACTCTGCGTCCATAGAGATCATAAGTGGCACAGTGCTGAATGACTGGTAATGATTGGTTAATTGGGCTTGTTTATACGGGGTTCCCAAGGAAAATATCACGCCTCCAGGCTGATGCCTTTTTAATTCCTCTTCAAATACCTTCAATTCTTTCTCTGGTGCTTTGCTTTGAACCATCACCACAAACAATTGCCCAATTTTCTGGGCATTCGTAAGGGATTGATACGTACTGTCTACCCATTGTGCTCTTGCTTCTTCCTTAGACTGTTGTGCTAAAGCAGTGAGACTACTCAAAAAAATGAGCGTCAAAAGCAATGGGTTAAAGTTGTTTTTTAATGTGTTAAACATATGAGGGTGCTATTTCATGAATTGTCCATGCCAACTTTCACTTGCAGGTACTTCCCAATAATTTTCATACTCCGCTTTGGTAGTAACCAAATTATTAAAAACAACTGTATTTCCTGTAACAGAACGGTCTTTGGCCATTTTTTTAAAATCAATCAGGGTTTTGTGTGCCACATGGGGTCCCTGCTTGTAAGTCACATTCATCTTGTCCAAGAGATCAACACTATATTGGGCTTCCAAACTTTGAATAAAACGAACAGAACTGTCAATGGAGCAGCCGGATGCGCTGCCTTGCTGCGCATCTAATCCAAAGATTATAAAGCGGTTATAAGGCATGTCTACCCCAGCGTGCAAATCATTCCCATGGGCCGTCCATCCAGATAAAAAAGATTCACAAGCCGCTTTAACGGCTGCCGCTTCCTCATTGGTGAAAGGTCTATTGCTTTGGTATATCCAGATTTTAGCATCTTCTGGTAATTCTGAAAAAGGGACTAACATAAAAGATTAAATATTTAATATTTTAAAAAATGACTTGTGAGTCATATTAAAGGTCTCCAGCCTGTGCAATAAGCTCAGCAATATCCATGACCGCCACACTGCTTTCCTTTTCTTTGTTTTTTACCCCATCTGTCATCATGGTATTACAAAAAGGACAGGCTGCAGCTACTATGTCTGGTTGCGTTTCTAGGGCCTCTTCTGTTCGCACAATATTAATTTCCTTGTCTCCAGGTTCTGCGTCCTTAAACATCTGAGCACCTCCTGCACCACAACACAAGCCTTTTTCCTTGCAGTTTTTCATTTCTACGAGCTGGGCATCTAATTTTTTAATCAGTTCCCTTGGCGCCTCATACACCCCATTGGCCCTTCCTAAATAGCAAGGGTCATGAAAGGTGATTTTTTTTCCTTTATACACACCTCCTTCCAGACTGAGCCTATTTTGATCCAAAAGATCTTTAAGTAATTGGGTGTGGTGCACTACTTCGTAGTTACCCCCCAAAGCAGGGTATTCATTTTTTAAGGTATTAAAGCAATGTGGGCAAGCGGTTACTACTTTTTTAACCCCGTAAGAATTTAGGGTAGCAATATTAGTGGCTGCCTGCATCTGAAATAAAAATTCATTTCCAGCCCTTTTAGCAGGATCTCCCGAACAAGTTTCTTCTGCACCCAATACCGCAAAAGAGACCCCTGCATTGTGAAGAATTTTCACAAATGCTTTGGTGATTTTTTTGGCGCGCTCGTCAAAACTTCCAGCGCAACCCACCCAAAATAATATTTCTGCTTCCTTCCCAGCAGCTGCCATTGCAGCTAGAGTGGGAACTTCTATTCTATTTTCAGACATAGCTTTATTTTTCTTGGGCCCATAAGAGCCTATCTTGTTGGTTGTAAGGCCACGGAGCCCCGTTGTTTTCTATATTCCCCATCATATTATTTAAAGCTTGCGGAGCAGCAGATTGTTCCATGACAAGGTATTGACGCATCTCCATAATAATAGACAGCGGATCTATACTCACTGGGCAAGCTTCCACACAGGCATTACATGAGGTACAAGCCCACAATTCTTCTGCAGAAATATAGTCCCCTAACAATTGTTTTCCATCTGGGACAAATACACCTTTATTCTTCTTGGTATTTTTTCCTACTTCCTCCAAACGGTCTCTGGTATCCATCATAACCTTTCTTGGAGACAATTTTTTTCCCGTCTGATTGGCTGGGCACATATCGGTACACCTACCACATTCGGTACAGGTGTAGGCGCTGAGCAATTGAATCTGATTGAGGTCTTGAACATCTGCGGCACCAAAACGTTCTGGTACTGGGGCATCGGCCGCAGGCGCAGCAAAAGGATCTGCCGTTGGGTCCATCATCATAGCCACTTCTTTGGCCACTGTTTCATTGTGGGCAAATTGGCCTTGGGGCGTGAGTCTTCCAAAATAAGTATTTGGAAAAGCCAATAAAATATGAAGGTGCTTGGAGTAATATAAATAATTTAAGAAGAACAATATACCGCAAATATGCAGCCACCAAGCGCCTCGCTCAATCAAGATAAGGCTGGTCTCTGACAGGTTTTCAAATAAAGGAGCCAACAAACTACTTACAGGAAATGCACCTGCTTTAGTATAATGAGCTGCGTCCATGAGCTGCAATTGATAATCTGCAGCATTCATGGTTAAAAAGAGCCCCATGAGCACCCATTCAATATAGAGAATAAAGTTGGCGTCATTTTTGGGCCAAGCAGTCATTTCTGGTTTCCAAAAACGACTTATTTTTAAAGCATTTCTCCTCAGCCAAAATACCCCTACTGCAAGAACAACTGCGGCGGCAAAAATTTCGAAAGTAGCTATGAGCACATTATATGTAGGTCCTAGGAAAGAAAAAAGCCTGTGGGTGCCTAGCAAACCATCCAAAACAATTTCCAACACTTCTACATTAATAATGACAAAGCCTAGGTACACCACTAGGTGCAACAATCCAGAAATGGGTCGTTTGAACATTTTACTTTGTCCAAAGGCTATATAGGCTACGTTTTTTAAACGCTCTTTTTTATCTCCTTTGACTAGTGGTTTTTTTCCTAATCTAATATTGGCTATTAACTGTTTAATATTTTGCGCAAAGTATCCAATGCCAACAACTAAAATAAGGGCAAAAACCACATTGGGAATATACTGCATATATTAATTTTTAGGGGCGTTTATATTGCTTTGATTCTCTGGATCAACAGTCTTGTTTGCTGGATCATTTGTGGGCAGGCGGTATTCTTTTTGCTTTTTCCCAAAGACAGATACATTGATGTATCGCTTTGGATTTAATCGGACATCCTGAAGTAAAAGAGACAATTCTTTAGAGGTCTGAGTCAGATAATCATACATCTCAGTGTCTTTGGTGAGTTTTCCTAAGCTTCCTTCTCCATTTTCAATACCAGCCAAAATTGCATTTAATTGTTCCGCCGTTTGGGCCAAATTTGCAAAGGTGTTAGTGAGCCCCATTTTTGAAATAGAATCTGTTACTAAAGCCAGGTTTTCCGTAAAACTATCTAGGTTTTGAATGCTTCCCTCAATGGCACCTCTATTGAGCACCACAATATTTGAAAGCACTTCAGTCGTTTTTTGGGTATTAGCTATGAGAATATTTAGGCTTTCTATACTCTGTTTAAGGTCTTTTTTAGTTCTTCCGTCTAATATTGTGTTAATATTGACCAGTAGAGAGTCTGCATTTTTAATCACGTCTTCCACTTTGATTTGCAAAGGGCTTAACTGTTGCTGCAACAACTCTGTAACACCTGGTTTTACAGATGCTATTAAAGTGTCTCCAGCTTGGGCTATGGGTCCTTGGTCAAAAGCTGGGAGAATTTGAATTCCTTTCCCCCCAATAATTCCAGTGTCATAAAGTTCCGCGGTAGAATTTTTAGAAAAACTAAAACTGTCGTCTACAGAAAAAGTGACCAATAAATCTCCAGAAGCATCTAAAAAGCCTACATCATTTACTTTTCCTACAGTAAAACCATTAATTGAAACCGCAGTTCCTGGTTGTAAACCACCCACATGACGGTACACCACATACAATGTCTTGTTGTTTTCAAATAAAGGCGATGACTTTAAATAGCTATACCCCAACAAAAACAGTAGAATACCGCCTATACCAATTATTCCCGTCTTAATTTCCCTGCTTATATTCACAATATATATTCTTATTTGTACACAAATTTACTAATAATAATCACTTTTGGCCCCTGTTTAGTCCAAGCTTTCTAAGGCTTTTGTCAGGGAGATTTTTGTGCCATTTTCATAGGCGGCTACAAAGGCGTTTAGATAACCCGCATTCACCGCCTGAATAAGCAAATCCTTGGCTTGTTTATAATCCGGTGTTTTACCGTAAAAATACCTATGCAAACTTCCAACAGGTTCTGTAGAAATATCAGACAGGCCTTTGAAATTATCTGCTGTTAGGGGTATTTTTTTGGAGACCGCCATGAGCTGAATTTTAAAAACAATGCCAGGATTAATTTTAACTGTTTCTTTCTTATTCTCAACCATTGGGGCTGACGGAGATAATGTCTTGACTACTGGAGTAGCTACTACACTTGACGCTTCATTGGTTTGATTTTCAGCAGCATCTTCCTTTTTTTTCTCGATGTTTTTTGCTTCCACAGCGTCAGCAGCAACCGGTATTTCTTTTACTTCTGCCATTTTAGTGACCACTGGGCTCTCTTTTACTTCTGCCATTTTAGTGACCACTGGGCTCTCTTTAACTGCGGTTGTCAAAGCTTCTAAACTAACCGTCTGAAGTCCATTTTTATATTCCAACACCGCTTCTGCAATAGCTGCAGCCATTTCAGACTGTCCTTTCTTAGAGTTTAAATAAGCGCCTTCATTGGCATTGGTTAAAAAACCAGTTTCTACCAATACAGACGGCATAAAAGTCTGGTGCAACACAATAAAACCAGCTTGTTTTACTTTTCTGTCATTTCGCTTTAATCCTTTGGCAAAACGGTCTTGCATGGATTTAGCCAATTGAATGCTCTTGTCTAAAAATTCCTCTTGCATGATGGTAAAACCAATCACGGACTCTGGAGAATTAATGTCGTATTGCGCATAGCGCTCTTCAAAATTCTCTTCCAAATAGATGGCTGAGTTTTCTTTTTTAGCCACCGCAAAGTTTTGTTTATTGGCATGTAATCCCAAAACAAAAGTACCTGCTCCAAAGGCATTTGAAGTGTGAGAATCACAGTGAATAGAAATAAATATGTCTGCTTTTGCCTTATTAGCAATAGCACCTCTCTGGGTTAAGGCCACAAAATCATCAGAATCTCTGGTGTAAATAACCTTTATATCCTGATAAGAAGACAGTAAAGCACCTGCCTCTAAGGCTATTTTTAGGGCGATGATTTTTTCCATATACCCGTTTCCCAAATTACCAGGGTCTTTTCCGCCATGCCCAGCATCTAGGACTACTACAAAAGGTTTTACTGGGTCAGGATTTGCAAAAACCGATGCAGAAAATGCCATAAAAAACAACGAACACAAAAAAGAAGTAGATAAAATCTTCATATAACACAATAGGTTTTTAAACTCCAGGTATAAAAATACAAAATTATAAGCTCTCACGGAAGCCTAAATATATTGTTAAGAGCAGAGATCAAAATAAAAAATATGCGTAAGTTTGAACCCTCAAAACACGTATAAAAAGCAACTAATTCGCTTCAATTTTTGTTCTTAAAAAAGTCTTTTTTTTTGTTGTTCTTTGGACTCTTATTAGCAGTCTCGACAACCTATGCCCAAGAGGGAAGCTCGCTGTCTGTGATGATGCAGAGCAAACAAGATAGCCTCAAGATTTTAGAAGAAAGGATGGCAGAGCGAAGAAATGGGAGAAAACCAAAGAGCGCCCTTTCAGACAGTATTCCTAAAGACTCTGTCATTGAGAAGCCTGGTATTTTAGTAGATAAAATACGCTATAAAGCAAAGGCTTATGCCAAAATGAGCACTTCTAGTCATGCCATTTACTTGTATGATGAAGCAGAATTATACTACCAAGACACTGAACTTACTTCGGGTAAAATAGACATGGATTACCTTAAAAATGAGGTTTATGCTGGAAGACTCAAAGACAAAGAAGGTAAGTTTTCGCAATTGCCAAATTTTATTCAAGCCAATAGCACTGTAAATCCAGACTCCATTCGCTTTAATTTTGACACCCAAAAAGCACTGATATGGAATTCAAGATCCGAACAACAAGCTGGCCTGGGTTCCTTTGGAGGAGAGAGCATGAATGTCTTGGCCAATCTGACCAAAAAAGAGAATGATTCGGTGTACTTTTTAAAAGACATTCGAATGACTTCCTCGCAAACCCCAGAAGATCCCGATTTTTATATTCGAATTAGAAAGGCAAAATTTGTCCCTAAAAAGAAAATAATTTCAGGCCTTGCCAACTTATATATTTCTGACGTTCCAACCCCTATAGCACTGCCCTTTGGTTATTTCCCAATGACCTCAGGAAGGTCAAAGGGACTGATTATGCCCACTTTTGGAAATGATCCAGATAGGGGGTATTTTCTCCAAAACGGTGGCTATTACCTACCCATCTCTGATTATTTAGATTTAAACCTCACAGGAGATGTGTATTCCAACGGGAGTTGGGGTTTTAGAACACAGTCTGTTTATACCAAAAAATACCGCTACAGGGGTAATATTAATTTCAGGTATGAAAATTTAGTGACCTCTCAAAAAGGGTTTAGTGACTATGGTAAAAACACCATATACAACATCCAAATATCTCATTCTCAAGATGCTAAAGCCAACCCCACATCTAGACTTTCTGCCTCAGTAAACTTAGGGAGTAGTCAGTATTTTAGAAGCTCATTAAACCAGATGAACCTTCCTAATACACAAAACAATAACATGTCTTCTTCAATATCATACTCGAAGAATTTTCCAGATTATCCGGCAGTAAACATGTCTGTAACGGCCTCTCACAATCAGAACAACAATACGCAAGCTATAAACCTTACGCTCCCAACTTTTCAAGCAAGCATGGAACGTATTTACCCCTTTGCCAAGAGAGATGGTATAAAAAAAGGGATCTTACAAAATATAAACTTCACTTATTCCACTAGGGGGGAAAACAGGTTCCAAACCACGGACTCGCTTTTCTTTAAAAAAGAGATGTTTAAAGGAGCTAAGCTTGGTATGACCCATAGCATCCCATTTAACACCAACTTTAAGGTAGCCAAATACTTTAGTGTTTCTGTGGGGGGTAGCTACGAAGATTCATGGGTGTTTGAAACTTTTAATAAAAGGGTGGAAAATGGTATGTTGATTAAAGACACTATTAAGGGCTTTGATCGTTTTAACAAATACAACTTAAGCGCTAGTATAGGAACCACTGTTTATGGGACGTTTGCTTTTAAAGAGGGATCTAAAATTCAGGCATTAAGACATGTGATAAGACCCTCTATTAGCATTGGATACCTTCCCTCTTTTGATCAATTCTACGACAGCTACTTGGACGCCAACGGAAAAATGGTTCAGTACACTAGATTTGAGGGATCTATGTTTGGCGCCCCTGGATTACAATCATCAAGGTCAGTAGGTTTTTCACTTCAAAATACCCTTGAAGCTAAAATGGCTCCAAAAGACTCTACCCAAACAGAACCTAGAAAAGTGAGTCTTTTAAACAACTTGAACTTCTCTTCTAGCTACAATTTTGAAGCAGACTCACTGCGTTTAGCTCCTGTAAACTTCTCAGGAGGAACCAGCTTATTTAATTCTAAATTATCTGTGAACTTTTCAGGGAATTTAGATCCCTACGCCATAGACAACAACGGCAGAAGGATAAACACCTTAAATGTCCAAAATGGGGGTGGTTTATTTAGACTTACTAGGGGGAGCGCCAACCTGAGTTACTCCTTAAATAATGATAGTTTTAAAAAGAATAAGGGTTCCGAAAAAGAGGCCTCTGAAGAAGACAAAAGAAAGATAGAGAACCAGCAAGATTTTTATATGGCTGCTTCAGGAGGGCGTTCAGATGGGCTTTTTGGTAGGGCTGGTGAGTTTAGTGACAATAGAAGTTTTGGCAATGAATCAGGGGGTGACGCAGTAGAAAACCCAATTTACGGCACAAAGATTCCATGGAGTTTAAATTTGGCTTATGCCATTACTTATAACAATTCTAATAGACAACAAGATTTCACCAACAACTCGCTTATGTTCTCTGGAAATGTAGACCTTACCCCTATGTGGAAAGTAGGCGTTTCTTCAGGTTATGATTTTAAAAACAAGGGATTTACGCTTACCCAATTTAGGGTAGAGAGAGATTTAAATGACTTTAGACTTAATTTTGACTGGACCCCCTTTGGTGATTACGAAAGATGGTATTTCTTTATTGGAATAAAGAGTTCCCTATTGAGTGACTTGAAATGGGAGAAAAGAAACCAACCAGTCCGCTAATCATTTATAGGGTTGGTATTGCTATAAAGATCTCACTCAAAACAACCCAAGCTTTGGCTTATTTTTAGTTGACTAGATCTAAGAAGAATTTAATAACTTCATAAAAAAATACCATGAAAAAAATAATTACAACAGCCAATGCACCCGCACCTATAGGTCCATATAACCAAGCAGTTTTGAGCGGAAACACCCTATATATCTCTGGCCAAACCCCTATTGACCCTAGCACAGGTAATTTAGTAAGTGGTAGCATAGAGAAAGAGACCCTTCAAGTCATGAAAAATATTGAAGCCATTCTAACAGCTGCTGGTGCTACTTTTGAATCTGTCGTAAAGGCAAGTATATTTGTAAAAGACATGCACCAATTTAAAGCAATCAATGGCGTATACGGAAGCTTTTTCAATGCTGCTACAGCCCCAGCGAGAGAAACGATAGAAGTTGCTAACTTACCCATGTTTGTCAATGTGGAAATTTCTATGATTGCTGTCATTGAATAAACAACACTTTACCTATAAAAAAAGGCCTGAAAATTCAGGCCTTTTTTTTATATAAAGCGGTACTTATTTAGATATTCTCTTTGTGAAACTCAACCAAACCATCGATAGGTCTTTGTCTAATTTGTCCCACTATTAAATCATTACGATCCATCACCTCTTTGAGCTCTTCTTGAAGATAGAATGCGATACTTCCTACAAAATGAACAGGTACTTTAGTAGCCAATTCAAACTGCATAATATAATTGTTCACAAACTGCTGTAGTCCTTTTTTAATAACTCCATTGCAGTAAGGATGCTTTTTGTGTTCCACTATGAACTTAGCAAACTTGGCCAAATAAGTATTTGGATTGGGCTGTTTGTATAAATTTTCTTTAATCACATCTGCCTCTAGATTAAATTCTTTGGCAAATTGAATGCCTAAATCCTGTGGCATTTTATGGAAGTAATAATCCCTAATAAGCTTTCTGCCAAAGAAGTTACCACTACCATCGTCCATTAGGATATAACCCAATGATTGCACTTTTTGAAAAAGCTGATGACCGTCATAATAACTACAATTAGACCCAGTTCCTAGAATACATACAATTCCAGGATCCCCTAGTTTGGTGGTCGCATAAACGGCGGCATAGGTGTCTTCGCGAACATCTGTTTGTGCGTTTGGAAAAAAGGTGCTGAAAATTTCTGCTAAGAAATTTTTCATCCTATCCGTGCCACATCCAGCACCGTAAAAGTATACATGGGTAACGACTTCTGAATTCTTGGAAAGTTCAAAATTATTGGCCAATCTATCTTCAATCACGTCTCTGGTGAGTACTTCAGGAGATAAACCTAATGTTTGGGTAAAAAATAATTGATTCCCCTTTTCATCCAAGGCAATCCAATCAGATTTTGTAGCCCCACTGTCTGCTATTAAAATCATAGTTATAATATATAAAAAGCCCCGAGTTATACCCAGGGCTTATAAAAAGTAATTACTAAGACAAGCTAGCTACGTGCTTTGCTAAGTCTATTAATTTGTTAGAGTATCCTGCTTCGTTGTCATACCATGAAACCAACTTAAAGAAAGTGGAATTTAACTCAATTCCAGCTTCTGCATCAAAAATACTGGTCCTTGCATCTCCAATAAAATCCTGAGAAACAACCGCTTCATCCGTATAACCTAATACACCAGCCAATTCGCCTTCTGAAGCAGTTTTAAATACAGATTTAATCTCAGCCAAAGAAGTTTCTTTAGAGAGTTTAACCGTTAAATCTACTACTGAAACATCTGCAGTAGGTACTCTAAATGCCATACCTGTAAGCTTCCCTACAAGAGAAGGAATTACTTTTGTCACTGCTTTAGCAGCACCAGTAGATGCAGGAATAATATTCAATAAAGCAGAACGCCCACCTCTCCAGTCTTTTCTTGAAGGACCATCTACAGTCATTTGAGTAGCTGTTGTTGCGTGAACAGTTGTCATTAAAGCTTCTTCAATACCAAAATTGTCGTTTAAGACTTTAGCTAAAGGCGCCAAACAGTTGGTAGTACATGAAGCGTTAGAAACAATTTTATCAGATGCTTTTGCCTCCTTGTGATTCACACCCATAACAAACATTGGCGCGTCTGCAGAAGGTGCAGAAATAACTACTTTTTTAGCCCCTCCATCTATATGAGATTGAGCCATTTCTAAATTGGTGAATATACCTGTACATTCTGCTACTACCTCAGCGCCAACAGCGTCCCATTGCAATTGCTTTGGATCTCTTTCTGCAGTAATTCTCACTTTTTTTCCGTTTACTAATAAGTGTCCGTCAGACACCTCAACAGTTCCGTTAAAGTTTCCATGAACAGAATCATATTTCAACAAATAAGCCAAATGATCTACATCTAGTAGGTCATTGATAGCCACAATTTGTACATCAGATCTTCCGGCAGCAGCTCTAAACACCATTCTACCAATTCTTCCAAAACCGTTAATTCCAATTTTTAATTCAGACATTTTTCTTCTTTTTAATAATTATGTTGACATGATATCGGACACTCTAATGAGTTCCTTATCTATTTTTGTGTGCCCTTTAATCGCTTTAATTAAAGGAGTTAATGTTAATTTATTGTCTTGGATTCCCACCATTAGACTGCTCTTGCCTTCTAGTAGGGCTTCCACAGCTTTAACGCCCATTCTACTGGCAAGTACACGATCAAAGCAAGAAGGCGAACCACCACGCTGCATGTGGCCCAATACTGAAACACGTACGTCGTAAATAGGAATGTGCTCCTCTACGTATTCTTTGAGTTCAAAAACATTTTTACCGGTTTTATCACCCTCAGCAACTACAACAATACTGGATGATTTTCCAGACTGTTTGGATCTTTTTAAAGACTCTAACAAACGATCTAATCCAAGGTTCTCTTCAGGGATTAAGATTTCTTCTGCTCCTGCACCTACGCCTGCGTTTAAGGCTATATGTCCCACATCTCTTCCCATAACTTCTACAAAGAAAAGTCTGTTATGAGAACTGGCGGTGTCCCTTATCTTATCTATGACCTCTACAACTGTATTTAAAGCGGTGTCAAAACCTACCGTATAAGTTGTGCCGTAAATATCATTGTCTATAGTCCCAGGAATCCCAATGACTGGAAAATTGTATTCTTGGTTAAAGATCATGGCTCCGGTAAAACTTCCGTCTCCTCCAATAACCACAAAAGCATCTATACCTTCTTTTTTAAGATTTGCATAGGCTTTAGCCCTTCCCTCAGGGGTTCTAAACTCCAAAGACCTCGCGGACTTTAAAATAGTACCTCCTTTATTGATTATATTATTGACACTTCTAGCGTCCATGGGTTTAAAATCACCCTCTATCATCCCTTCGTAACCCCTGTAAATCCCTATACATTCAATCTTCATGTAGGCACAAGTTCTCACTACAGAACGAATAGCAGCATTCATTCCTGGTGAATCTCCACCGGATGTAAATACCCCAATTTTTTTAATTTCTGTACTCATAATCTCTTAAAAGCGTAAAATTAACAAACTTAAACGGATGTAAACGGCTATTTTAGAGAATATTTAATTTGAACTGAAAATTCAAACGTTTTCGTTAATAAAAAGCTTAGAATATTGTGATATACCTACTTTATTCCCCTTCTTTTTTATTCAAAATCTTTCTCAACAACTCTTGAAAAGAATTAAAATCTACCTGATAAGAGAGTCCTACGCCCTGGGTATACCCCTGCCTGTCAGCTAAAAATTGCTGAATTTCATTCTCTCTATTGAAAATTTTAGCAGATAAGCTCCCTTGATCGTTTAGGATGATTTGTATTTCTGCGTCTCCAGCCACTACATTTTCTGTAACACCACCCACAGGCACGCCCAATCTTCCATTAAATAATACCCGATCACTAATCTGGGTACTCACACTCACCCCTATTCTTGAATCCGTCTGCAAATTTGAGACCCTGTCCAGCATTCCTTGCTCATAAGACAATCCAAAGTTGAGTTTGTCATTGCTTCCTTCTAATATACTACTCAACAATCCTGAGGCAGACTGCAGCAGGTTGCCAGTAACTGCCTGTTGGTTAATTCCTGTGGCGTCGTTGACAAAAGTTCCTTGAGCGAGAAGGAAAAAAGCGTTTCTATCCTGAACGGTGGGATCTTGCAGGGCGTATTGTAATTCTGATTTTACTACTGAATTGGTTCCTGGGAAAGCAATGTCAAAATCTATATTAGGGTTTTCTAAGGCACCATTTAAACGGACCAATACCTCTGTTGGAATTCTATTGGTATAGCCACTACTCTCTAAAAGTGGTGCTGGATTGGCAAACAAACCATAAGAAGCTTCCATATTGAGCTGGGCCCCCATTGGGTCTCCGTCCCAAATAATACTCCCTCCCGGATTTACTTTAAATGTTTTGTCTATAAAACCCCCAAATTTATAATTATAAGACCCTGTAGCTACTACAAAATCTCCAAACATTTTAAACTTTCCATTGGTGTTAATCTCCATGAGTAATATACCTCCACCGGTCCCTTTTAAGGAAGATCCAGATTTTTGATCCACCACTATCTCTACCTCTGCTTCTGGGGTTACTGCCAAATCAAAATTAAGCTCTAAACCCCTATAGTCTGTTAGTTCTTTTACAGTAACTTCAGTATCTAATGTCCTCTTTTCTACAAAATCTATAAAAGTATAGTCCCCAACATTCACAATATCTTGTAAGGGTATCTTAAGTGATGTTCCTAGTGCTGTAGCGCCAGAAACATCAATATTCAATGCTTTAGTGGGGCCATAAATACGTCCATTGCCGTTTAGAAACCCACTGCCATAATACAGGGCTTCTGGGTCGTAAGGTGTATTCAAAATTAAGAAGCGTTCAGAAGAGGCGTTTATAGTGAGGTCTAATTTCCAATCGTCAAAAGATCGGTGGTCTATGGTGCCTGATAATTTAGCCTGGGTATTATGCGCATCATCAATTAGCGTAATATCTTTAAAATCAAACACTTGATTATAGAGACCTATTTTAGCATTGGGAGAAAAATTATAATTAACACCAAGATAAGGAACGCTTATTCCGGCTTGGTTCAAGGTGAGTGTTCCTGTAAAATCAGGATTAACTATAGGTCCTGTAATTTCTGCATTTCCCCAGAGCCCTCCCCTTATATTACCTATAACACCTTTCCCCAAGGGACTAAAAGGCTCTAAAGGAAAAGCGTTAAAACTGGCTAATAATTTAATTTGATAATCACTGCTATCTGATTTGAAAATATTCCCCAACAGGCGTAATTTTTCTTCTTTATCCCTTAATAATTTAGCATTGATAATAAAATCTGAAAGATCCCCATTGCCCAATAAGTCAAGATCTAAATTACCTAGGACCGTTTTATTAATTTCAAAGTCTGCTATATCTAAATTAGAATTAGGAAAATATACATTGTCTTTTTGGAGTATGTTGAGTTCTCCATTTACCTTTCCATCCAAATCAAGGCTGTCTACCCTTGGAAAAATTTTTCTAAGGGCTACTTTAGAGAAAGACAACCTTATGTCCTTATAGGTGCTGTCTGCCAATTGACCATTTAAAACAACATTTTCACGCTCAGGAGAACTCATGACCAAGGAAGAGACAAAAACACTATCTAAATTTTTATTAAAGATTACTTTATTGTCCTTGTTGCCTGCCTCATTAATAAACCAATCAGCGCCTTTGAAGGCCAAGGTAGACTTTTTCAATCCTATTACAGATTGCTTACCGTCGTTAAAGGTGTGGTAAAAGTTTAACCCAAAAAGATCTGAACGGTCCTTCCCTCCCTTGAATTCTGCTCTGAAAAACAGGGTGTCTTGTAGGGTGTTGTTAATGAGTCTAAGGTCTTCAATGTCGTAATAGGGGGTCTTGGCACTTTTAAGGGCCAAAAAGGTATTAAATAAAGGGTTCTTAGTGTCTACTTTTAAAACTACACTATCCAAAAGGTTGTTATACAAGGAGAATTGAGGGGATTTAAAATCAAGTTTAAAAACACCGGCATCGGCCTGAAGGGCCCCACGAATAAAAGTATTGGGTCCAAACTGCACCTCGGGTAGGAAAATCTCCACTAGTGTATTATAAATATCAAATTCAAAGGTCATTTCTTGGCCCTTGGTTACCTCAAATGGTTTGTAATTGGTGTAAATACTTCCCATAGCATTTTGGAGGAGCTTTCCAAATTCCAGCAACTTATAACGCCCACGAATAGCTCCAGATATAATGTCTTTTGAATTGATAGAAATGGTCCTGAATCCGTCTACTAGGCTGTCTGCAGCAACATTAAAATCTTCAAAAAAATAAGTGTTTTTAGCATTTTTGTATTGGGTATTTTTAAAGGCCAATACACCCAATACATTGTCTATATCCGTCCCTTTCAAGTCAATGTCCAGATCCCCTTTAAAAAGAGCTATAGAATCCTTGACCAAATTCATCTGATGCAAATCTGCATAATCCACAGAGGCGTTAAAATTAAAAGCCCTGTTGGCCTTTGAAAAATCTGCCAATCCACTAAAGGAAAACTTACAATTGGGATCTTCTACCGAAAGGGACCCTTCAAAGCGTTCATTTTTAAATAATCCAGATACACTGGCGTCTATATAATTATATCCTTTAAGGGTCATATTATACACCAAACCTTCTAAGTTGGTATTGAGATTGTTTAGTAAAAAACCGGTCCCTTTAATATTGGCGTCCATGCTCACTGCCCCAAGTGCATTTATTTGTGTATAGGCGCCTAAATCAAAATCTATCAGAGACAAGAAACCTTCATAAACACCTCGGTTTATGTCTGTGATATTAGAGAGGTCTACAGCGGCATAAAAATTACCCAAGCGTGTGCTTGCGTTAATTTGAGTGGTGATCTGATCTGCACCAATCGCTGCATTCCCCCTAAGGGTAAATGTGCCTAGACGGCTCATAGACAATGGAAGGTTATTGCCCAACACCCTTGGCATTAATCGCTTTAAGGATCCGTATTGGCTTTCAAAACCTTTGATGTTGGCGTCCAAATAGAAGGGAGTCAAAGTGTCAAAAAAGGCATTAAAACCAAAATCACCCCTTAAAGCTGTATTGTCACTGGTTAAAAATAAGTTTGAGGCATTGAGCTTATTTAAAGTACCATCTAGGTTGGCGGAGAAATTAAAAACGGAAGTTTGGTCGAACTCAGGATAAAGTAAATTAATGTCCGCGGTGCCTATCTGGCTGTCTTTAAATTGTGCATGAAACAAAACTTTATTGTAAAAATCACCAAAATCTTCCCTGTCATAATCTAAGGTCACTTGTCCTAAAATAGTGGAGTGTGGTGTTTTTAATATGAGTGATTCAAAACGCATTTGATTCAGTCCATAACTAAATTGGGTGCTTAGATCTGAAACAGCTATTCCGTTGGGGGTATCAAAGGTCAACTGCTTTATGGCTGCATTTACCTGAGGTCCTTTTATCTTAAAATCAGTTGCTTTAATCAGGAGGTTGTTGGCTGAAAAAAGGGCTGGTTGTGTTTTATTAAAATCTGTAATTACAAAACGAGCATTAGAAATTTGGACTTGTTTGGCGAATAATTCAAAAGGATTAGCTCCACTACTTTCTGTGTTTTCTAGGGTTACTTTTTCTAAAAAAACACCCCAATTGCTTTGTTCACTGTTTGGGTAGGTGGTTATTTTATAGGTCAGTTGGTCTATTTGAACTTTCCCTAAACTAAAGCGGCCTTTTACAAGCGCATTAAAATCTAAAATAGGGGCTTTTATTTGTTTTGCGTAAAACAAGGTGTCCTGTTTGTAATCCTCAGCAAACACATCATTAAGTCCAAATTGAAAGGTGAAAAGGGAACCCTCTACCCCATTTACGGAAAGATTGATTCCGTATTTGTCTGCAAGAGAATCGGTCAGCTTACGGGCCAAATAGGTTTGAAAAGTAGCACTGGAAAGCAACAAGGTTCCCAAGCTTAAAAACAAGAGTACCCCCAAAGCTATTTGAATGACTATTTTTCTGTATTTTTTGATAGCGCTATATGTTTTACCTTTGTGAGATATCAATTATGATTCCAAAGATAAATGGAAAATACCTCAATTCACATTTTAGCGATAGAATCTTCCTGTGACGACACTTCTGCTGCGGTACTCAGGGGAAACCAAAGACTGAGCAATGTGGTGGCTACCCAAAAAATACACGAAGCTTATGGTGGTGTTGTGCCAGAATTGGCCTCAAGAGCACACCAACAAAATATTGTCCCTGTAGTAGATCAGGCACTTAAACAAGCGGGTATAGACAAGTCTGAACTCCATGCCATTGCCTTTACTAGGGGGCCTGGACTTATGGGATCTTTACTGGTGGGAACTTCCTTTGCCAAGTCACTTTCCTTAGGCTTAGACATTCCTCTTATTGAAGTGAATCATATGCAAGGCCATGTCTTGGCACATTTCATTAAAAGTCCAGAGGAACCTAAAAAAGCCGTTCCAAAGTTTCCCTTTTTAGCCCTGACCATTAGTGGTGGTCACACGCAAATTATATTGGTCAAAGATTATTTTGACATGGATGTTTTAGGGGAAACCCTGGACGATGCCGTTGGAGAAGCCTTTGACAAATCTGCAAAAATATTAGGTTTCCCCTACCCTGGGGGTCCTTTGATTGACAAATTTGCTGCAGAAGGAAATCCCCATGCATTTGAATTCCCTATCCCAAAAGTGGGTGGTTTAAATTTTAGCTTTAGTGGACTAAAGACTAGCATACTCTATTTTATACAGAAAGAAACGGCTAAAAACCCAAATTTCATTGCGGCGCACAAAGCAGATATTTGTGCTTCTATACAGTACACTATTGTGGAGATTCTCATGAGAAAAGTGAAAAAAGCCGTAACCCAAACAGGAGTCAGAGAAATAGCGATTGGTGGTGGTGTTTCTGCCAATAGTGGCATTAGAGCAGCGCTTACAACTGCGGGGGAAAAACACGGATGGACCATTCATATTCCTAAATTTGAATATTGCACTGACAATGCGGCAATGATTGGTATAGTGGGCTATTTGAAATACCTCAATAAAGATTTTACCCATCAAAAAGTGGCCGCAAAAGCCAGGTATATTATTGACCCATCATTATGAATTTATTTTATGCACCCTGCTTTACGGCAGAAGACAACAGTGTAGCGCTGTCCCAAGAGGAGAGCAAACACGCGACCAAAGTACTTAGAAAAAAAACAGGAGACCTCATTCACCTCACCAATGGAAAAGGCCTTATGGCTCAAGGTGAAATTTCAGATACTGCGGGTAAAAAAGTACAGGTTTCTCTAATAGAAATTCATCTGCAAACACCAAAACCCTATTCCTTAGATCTTTATGTGGCGCCCACTAAAATGAACGACCGTTACGAATGGTTTTTAGAGAAAGCAACTGAAATAGGGCTTTCTAGTGTCACACCCATAATATGCGATCAATCAGAAAGAAAAGTGATCAAAGCGGAGCGATATGAAAAAGTGCTTTTAAGTGCTATGAAGCAATCCCTACAAGCCTACTTGCCCTTGCTTCACCCAGCCATTTCTTTAAAAAAATGTTTGGATCAAGATATTAGTGGAGAAAAGCTTTTTGCGCATTGTGAGGCAGACAAGATGAAAACAGCTTTAAATTCCCTAGATTTAAAAAATAAAAAACTATCTATTTTCATTGGCCCTGAGGGAGATTTCTCCCTATCAGAAATTAAAAAAGCCATAGAAAAAGGGTGCAAACCCGTGAGTTTTGGAAACACCAGACTCAGAACAGAAACAGCTGCTTTATACGCTTGCGCCTCTGTGGCAGCTCAAAATGAAAGTGAATGAACGCAAAAATCATTTCTTCTGGGATTTTAAGGGCCCTGGCTATTGTAGTGGCTATTCTGGCTGGTTTGTATTTTCTAAATGCAATTACAACAGTTTTAGTTTATATAGTCATAGCGGCCATTGTATCCCTTATTGGGAGACCCATTGCCCTTTTTCTAAAAAACAAACTCAGGTTTAATAGGACTATAGCCGCTATAAGCACTATGGCTATTTTATTAGGCATTTTATCCATGCTTATTGCCCTGGTAGTTCCCTTACTCGTTCAACAAGGGGAAAATCTAAGCCTATTGAATATTAAAGGCCTCAAAAGTAGTATTACTGACTTATATGCAGAAATCACAGCCTATTTTGGTCTAGAAAACAATTCTTTATTTGCCCAATTTCAAGACAGTAGCTTAATCACCACTTTATCATTAGAGCAGCTACCCGCGTTTTTTAACGCCGTATTGGGTCTTCTAGGGAACTTTGGAGCAGGCCTCTTTTCGGTGGCCTTTATCTCTTTCTTTTTCTTAAAAGACAGTGAATTGTTTGAAAATGGCATTCTGATGTGGGTGCCTTCAAAAGAAAATCTTAAAACCAAGGAGGCTTTTGCTAAAATTAAAAGCCTCCTGTCTAGGTATTTTTTAGGATTGTTGTTTCAAATACTCATATTGTTTGTGATTTACAGTATTGTTTTGAGTGTTTTTTCTGTGCCCAACGCCATGGTCATTGCCTTCCTTTGCGCCCTGCTAAATCTTATCCCATATGTGGGTCCAATAGTGGGTGGAATGCTCATGATGTTTTTAACCATGAGCAGTCAATTAGGCGCTTCATTTAATGAAATAATCTTACCGAAAACCACCTATGTAATGATCGGTTTTATTGTAGGACAATTGGTAGATAATTTCTTGTCGCAACCCCTTATTTTTTCTAAAAGTGTGAAGTCACACCCACTGGAAATATTCTTAATTATTTTGTGTGGCGGCCTACTTTGGGGCGTTACTGGAATGGTGGTAGCGATCCCATTATACACGGCAATAAAGGTGGTATTAAAGGTGTTTTTTACAGAAAATAGTCAGATAAAATCTTGGACAAAAAACCTATAGTTTTACTTTGAATAAGAATATATTAAATACTGGTATTCAATATTTTATAAATAAAAATTTAACTACTGACACCTTGTCAGTTGCGCTTTCCAAACCCCTTTTTGAAGGGGTAAGCAATACTGAAATCATTCAGCAGATAGAAGCGGCTAAAAAGTGCGTCCACAAGCTACCAACTTGGTTTAATACCCAGGGCATTTATTACCCCCTACCCCTTCAAGTAGAACAGACTTCCTCTGAGATTACTGCGCGCTATAAAGCGGGTTTGATCCGGGGTAAATCACTGGCAGATATCAGTGGTGGAACTGGTGTAGATAGCTTTTATTTTGCAAATAATATAAAGCAGGTTTATCACCTTGAAATTAATCCTGAATTGGCTGAAATCGCCGCCTTTAATTTAAGTGTTTTGGGGGCTAAAAATATTTGTTCAATGGCCACTGACGGCATTGCGTTTATTCAAGATTTTAAAGGTACTCTTGATTGGGTTTATATAGACCCCTCTAGAAGGAGCGACCAAAAGGGAAAGGTTTTTATGCTAGCAGATTGCAGTCCCTCTATGCCAGCCATATTACCCATGCTTTGGAATAAAACGGACAAGATTTTGATTAAAACAGCTCCTCTGTTAGATATTAGTGCTGGTTTAAAGGAATTGAGTTCTGTCAAAGAGATTCATGCGGTTGCTGTAAATAGGGAAGTCAAAGAGCTGCTGTGGCTACTAGAAAAGGATTATGATGGGCCTGTGGCCCTTAAAGCTGTTTTGCTCAATGAAAATGGTTTGTTAGATTCATTTAACAGCAGCATATCCGAGGAATCACATAGTAGTGCTAGCTTTAGCCTACCCCTCGATTATTTGTTTGAACCACATGCAGCTGTATTAAAATTAGGGGCTTTTAAAAGTGTTTCTAGCCAGCTAGGGATGGCTAAACTTCACCCAAACAGCCACTTGTACACCGCTCATAATATTGTGCCCTTTCCAGGTCGTAGCTTTAAAGTATTGAATTATTTTGCCTACCACAAGAAAGCCATGAGGTCTTTTGAGAAGACCAAAGCCAATGTGAGTACTAGAAACTTTAAAATGACCGTGGCGGCTTTAAGAAAAAAACACCACCTCCAAGACGGAGGCAGTGTGTACTTATTTTTTACAACAGACCTCGAAGAAAAGCCCATTGTAGTGGTTTGTGAAAAAACTTAGGTCAATAAGTTTCCTTGCTCATCCCAGGAGGCTATATTTCCCCTAGTTTTCTGATCTATGCATTTGGCCAACCAGGCTTCTTCATAAGCCATACCGTGTTGGTCTAATACCTCCTGCGGCACACCATCCCAAACATTAGGCATATTTCCTTGATAACCCAAGTCTTTAATTCCAGTTTCTGTGGTGTAATACCCTGTTAGGGTGAGGTTTCTCATTAAAGAAAAGAAACGCACTTCTAGCGGGCGTGCCCCTTCAGAAACAGCTAGATCTGGATAAGCTATTTCTTCTAATATCTCATGTTGTTGTGCAGGCTCCAATTTTTTAAATTCAAGTCCAAAACGCCTGTTACTTATGTGATCTAACCACATTAAGCCACCCCTAATTGGGGTTTGAAATGCCGGATAGTCTTTGGCCATAAACTCAATGAAATCTGGAACACCCACACTGGCAGCGCTTGGAAAATCTTCATTTTCAGGTAAGATCAATGCGGTAAGGATGGCCAAACTTTCCAATTCATGTGGAGTGAAAAATTGCTGGGCATGCAAAGCAGCTATTTGAGCGTCCTCCTCAGGAGTTCTACCATAGTTGGTCGCTCCAGTAGCCATGGCTTCTTGTGCTTCTGCACTAATTTCTGGTTGGCAAGAAGCTAAGGCCAAACCTCCAGCTGCTGCACCAATAAAAAGGGACTTTATACTTTCTCTTCTATCCATTTCTTAAATATTTTGCATTTTAAGCTGTTCTACTATATAGTCACAAGTTCTCCATGAGAGTGCTAAGATGGTCCATGTTGGGTTTTTGTCGGCCTGAGATACGAAAGGCCCAGCGTCTACAATAAATACATTGTTAGCGTCGTGTAATTGCTGGAACTGATTTACCACAGAGGTTTTTGGGTCATTCCCCATTCTGGTGGTACCCACCTCGTGAATAATTCTTCCTGGCGCCTCTAAACCGTACTCCCTGTCTGCACCTGGTGCTGCAGAAAGTGCCTCGCCACCCATATTGTGAATAAGCTCGTCAAAGGTCTCATGCATGTGCTTGGCTTGTTTTCGCTCAAAGTCTGACCAATTATAATGAAAACGAAGCACTGGAATACCAAATTGGTCTACCACAGAAGGATCTATTTCACAGTAGTTGTCTTCCATAGCGATAGATTCTCCTCTACCGCCAAAACCAACAACAGATCCGTAGTATTTTTTTACATCCGAACGCAGGCTGTTGCCGTAACCGCCTACCTTAAGTCCAAAAAACTTATTGTATTCATTGGCGTTAAAACCAAAGCCGTAGTTAGGCATTCCCATACCACCCCATACTTCTATGTGGTAGCCTCTAGGAAAATCCAATTTCTTATTGTCTAACCACCAGGGGGTATAAACATGCATACCTCCTACACCATCTTCATTGTACATTTTTCTGTTCACCAAATCCGGTACAAAGGCAGACCTACCGCTTCCCGTAGAGTCGTGGAGGTATTTACCTACCGTATTACCGCTATTCCCTAGACCATTTGGGTGCTGAGGAGATTTAGAGTTTAGTAATATTCTCGCAGAGCTACAAGCTGAAGCTGCCAAAACAACTACTTTAGCCCTAAGTGTATATTCTTTTCTGTCTGCTTTATCAATATATGAAATGCCAGTGGCCTTTCCTTCTGAGTTGGTTAACACCTCTCTCACCATAGCATTATTGTACAAGTCTATTTGCCCTCCATTCTTTTGCGCTGGAAAAATAAGGCAACTTCCCGCAGAGAAATCTGCGTAAGCGGAACAGGACCTATTACACTGACCACAGTAAAAACAAACCCCACGTTCTGGGTTAATCTTCTTGGTTAGCATAGACATTCTGGAGGGAATCACTGGTATATTAGACTTTCTTGCGCCTTTAATATAAAATAGCTCATGTAAACGAGGCTTTGGTGGTGGCAAGAAAAAACCGTCTGGCTCGTTAGGTAGGTTTTCTTTAGAACCAAAAAGTCCAATAAGTTTGTCTACTTTGTCGTAATAAAGTTTAACATCTTCATAGCCTATGGGCCAGTTGTCTCCTAAACCATCTACGTCTTTGTGCTTAAAATCACGCTCTGAAAAACGAAGCGATATACGGCCCCAGTGGTTGGTCCTACCACCGAGCATACGCGCTCTAAACCAATCAAACTTGGTGCCGTCTTTTCTTGTATAGGGTTCTCCTGGAATGTCCCATCCACCATATAAAGCATCAAAATCACCAAAAGTTCTTTGGGTGTTAGCCCCCCTCCTGGGAGACTCCCAAGGCCATTTCATTTGCGTTTGTTGGTCAGGATTGGCGGGGTCAAAATGGGGTCCCGCCTCTACTACCGCAATGTTTAAACCTGCCTCTGAGAGTATTTTTGTAGCCATTCCACCACCTGCTCCAGATCCGACAATCACTGCGTCGTATATTTTAGAGGATTCTTTTATTTGCATAGTTGGTTATTTTGAAAACAATATAGGTCAAAAAAATCATTTTGATAAAACGATTATACCAACAACTTGTAGCAGACTAAAAACAACCTTTTTGAAAGGTTAAATGACTTTTTATTGCAATTGTTCAAGCGCTTCTGAAACAGTACTTACTGGAAGCTTACAACTGTAATCTTTACAGACATATAAGAGGGTCTCTCCAGCATAGAATCGGTCTTGAAACAAGGGCAATTTACTCGGTGTTTGTGAGCCAACTACCAATACATTAGGTAAGCCCAATTGATTTATTTTTTTTGCAAAATCAAAGGCTTGGGGGCCCAAAATAGCCAATTCAAAATAAGGGTAAAGTTCATATAAATAAACCTGACCCAACTGGGTGTAGTTTTCCAAATCACTTGAAACAAAGGCCTGGGCGTTTTGCATGGTTTGTGCTGCTTTTTTAGTAGCCTCACTATTAAATTTAATGTGCCCAATTAAAAAATTAACCTGTGCAGCCACTCCATTATCTGAGGGCATTACTCCGTCTGAGAATACATAAAGTGGCGCCATTAATTCAGCTGTATCGCCAAAAGCATAAGCAGATTTTTCTGCATGGTAAAAACGACTGTTTAAATAAGTCATATTGTTTTCTGCAGCATCTAAATAAAAAGAATTGTTTGTGGAGAAATACAGCGCCAAAGCCGCTTGGGACAACAAGACATAATCTTGTGTGAATACAGGTGTGGCCTCCCCAGCCTTATATATATGACGTAATTCTTCTGGCGCTTGGGCGCTAATAAGCTCATATAACTGTGTGGCTGCTTCCAAATAGCGTGAATCTCCAAAAGCATTGTACGCTTCTGCATAGCCACTTACTAATAGCGCATTCCAAGAAGTAATAAGCTTGTGGTCCCTTAAGGGAGCGCCTCTTTCATTTCGGGCCCTAAGGAGCAATTGCTTCCATTCACTTTGTAAAGCTTCAAAACTTTCTTGAGTGAGTCCGTGAGTGGCTTTAAATAAGGCAGTGTCTTCTGGGGCTTTAAGGATCCAATAGCGGTCTTCCCACAAGTCGTTTTCTAACAAACCATAGTAAGCAGAAAACAATTCCCAACGGCCAGAGATTAAAGCTTTGAGCTCTTGGGGCGTCCATACATAAAAAAGCCCTTCCTCTCCATTAAAATCTGCATCCAAAGCAGCTGCATAGCCCCCTTTAGGAAGCTTCATTTCTCGCTCTAAAAAATCATAAGTTTGCGCTACCACTTCCTTATACGGCTCTTTTTTAAAAAATTTAAACGCTTTAGAATAAAGTTGTATTAATTGCGCATTGTCATAAAGCATTTTTTCAAAATGAGGGACTTTCCAATATGGATCGGTACTATAGCGGTAAAAACCACCCCCTATTTGATCAAAAATACCCCCAGAAGCCATTTTATCTAGGGTTGTTTCTACATAAGACAATACGAGGCTGTCTTTTGAAAGTTGCCCATATGAAAGGAGAAAATCTAAACTGTTGGGACGCATAAATTTCTGATCACCCTTGAGCCCCCCCCAATCAAGGTCCCATTTCTTTTGCCATTCAGCCATTCCATTGGCTATGTCTGATACACCCAACTGTGCTGCTTCTTCAGGAACTTGAACAGAAAGTGCCGCTACAATACCATTTTTTAGATCAGCCCCAAAAGACCTCAGTTTTTCTGGTTGGCTGTGATACAAATCTTTCAACTGTTTTAAAACAGCCATCCATTGTGTCTTGGAGTGATACGTACCTCCATATATTGGGGTTCCATCTGGTAATGCAACTATGTTTAGTGGCCATCCGGTTTGCTTGCCCATTAAACTTAATGCGGCCATATACGTTTGATCCAAATCTGGTCTTTCTTCTCTATCTACTTTAATATTAATGAAAGAACCATTCATTAAATCTGCTACCGCAAGGTCTTCAAAACTTTCTTCTTCCATAACATGACACCAATGACAGGAGGCATAACCCACACTAATTACCAACAAACGATCTAAATCTTTGGCCTTTTTCAAAGCTTTATTATTCCAAATTTTCCATGCCACTGGGTTTTTGGCGTGTTGCAATAAATAGGGACTGCTTTGGGTAGACAATTCGTTGGTTTGGGTATAAAGATCCTGAGAACGCAAAGATTCAGGCCATGACAATAAAGCCAATAGTACTAATAAAACCTTTACTGTTTTAGTCATTTCGTTCATAAGTGATCCAAATTACAATTTATTTTGAAAATACAATCACCCGTATGAACTGCTAAAAAAATACTTACATTTACACATATTTTTGGCTTATGAAAACCCTAACTAAGTACGCCCTAGTACTGCCTTTATTTTTTTTCTTCAGTATTGTTAAAGCTCAAGACTCTATCCCATCTGTAGCCGCAATAAACCAAGACAGCATTCGTCTGGAGCAATACAATACAAAAATACAGCTCATTGAGAGTCAAAGGGTTGCAGATTCAATTAAGAAAGTTGAGTTATTGGCTGAGATACAAAGTCTTAAAACTACAGACAACCTCAAAAAGGAAACCCTTCAAGCCCAATTAGACGCTATTAGTGCTCAAGAAACAGAGCGATTGGCCGCCAAAAAAAGAGAAGTAGAAGCCTTAAGGGCTACAAGCAAAGGAGTGCCAGTCATGGGCTTTTTTAAGGACACCCTATTAACAATATACAGTCGTCTGGGAAGTTTTTCCCCTGAAGAACGAGCTAAAGCAGTCAATCAAAGGATTCAAAACCTAGCTGGATTAAGAGATTTTTCTGCAGATAGTCTCGTCATAGAAAGCGAGTACAATATTTTAAATTTGGTGTATTCGGATCAGATTATCACCAGCATTTCAGAAGAAGACGCGCTTTGGTCTAAAATGAACGCAGCAGACTTGAGTGTTAATTACCAGAAAATTATTTCAACGGCTGTTTTAAATTATCAAAATGAAACCAATATAATTACCCTACTCAAAGAGTTTGGTTTGGCTTTATTGGTTCTCATTATTACCTATTTCATTATTAAGTACATCTTCATAGCATTTAGATGGAGTGCAATTAAAATACGCGCCCAAGAAAACAAACGCATTAAAGGAATAAAAATCAAAGACTATACGCTCTTTGACGCTTCCAGACAGGTTGCAGTGCTTATTAATTTAAACACCGTTCTAAAGTGGCTTGTGGTATTAAGCACCGTATACATAGCCCTACCTATTTTGTTTGGTATTTTTCCATGGACCAAAGACATGGCCCAGACCCTTTTTGGATATGTATTAGATCCTTTAAAAGACATTGGTTTAGGGCTTTGGAATTACCTACCCAACCTAATTACTGTGATCGTTATTATTGTGGTATTTAGGTATGTACTTAAAGGTTTATACTTCTTAAAATCTGAGATACAACAAGAAAATCTTAAGCTTCCTGGCTTTTATTCAGACTGGGCCGCACCTACCTATCAAATCGTTAAGGTATTGGTATTTGCCTTTATGATTGTGGTGATTTTCCCCTATTTACCTGGGTCTGACTCACCTGTCTTTCAAGGGGTATCTGTATTTCTTGGATTCTTATTCACCTTTGGATCTGCCGGTTCGCTTTCTAATATTATCGCAGGCCTAGTACTTACTTATATGCGTCTTTTTAAAATGGGAGACCGAGTGAAAATTGGCAGTATCTCTGGAGACGTTATAGAAAAAAATATGTTGGTGACTCGGGTAAGGACCACAAAAAATGAAATTATCTCCATTCCCAACGCTACGGTAATGAATAGCCACACTATAAATTACAGCAGTGACGCCCCAGAAAAGGGACTTATCATGCATTCCACTATTACCATTGGGTACGATATTCCTTGGAGAAAAATGGAAGAAGTCCTCATTAAAGCAGCACTAAAAACACCTTTATTACTAGAAGATCCAGCTCCTTTTGTACTTCAAACAAGCCTAGATGACTTTTATGTGTCCTATCAGATAAACGCTTATACTAGGGAACCTAACAAACAAGCCACCATTTACTCTAACTTACACGCCAATATTCAGGATTTTTGCAATGAGGCAGGTATAGAAATCATGTCTCCACATTATAGGGCTGCTAGGGACGGAAACCAGAGCACCATTCCTGCAGATCAGTTGCCTAAGGATTACAAAGCGCCTAGTTTTATGTTTAAAAGGGAGGAATAAATAGCTATTTAGCTGTGAAAGACCCAAAAATGAATTCCTGTTCGGTTTTAAAAGGGGTGGTATGTATTTGTTTTTCAAAAGACAAAGACTCAAAACCATACTTCTCAAAGAGCTGTTTCAAGGATGCTTCATTGTATTGAATAATGTCTAATCCACTACACTTTTTGGGTCCGTTGGTAGAAAAAGCTCCAATAATGACGTGGCCTTTAACAGCGCGATTTAATAATGTCAAATAATCTCTAATTCTTTCAGCCGATGCTTGAAAGTGAAACGAAGCCCTATCATGCCAAAGATCATAAGAAAGCTTGGGATTATAATCTATCACATCACTTACTACCCACTTAACTTGTGTAGCTCTATCCCCTAGTCTCTCTTGAGCGCGAATAATAGCGGTTTCTGAAATATCTAATACCGTTAGGTTTTTATAGCCTAGATCTATAAGGCGGTCTACCAATTGACTGTCTCCGCCTCCCACATCAATTATTTGGGCGTCTAAGGATAGTTTGGCCTTAGAAATAAGTTCTAAAGACATATTGGGCTCATTTTCTGTCCAACTCACCTCTTGAGGTGTTTTAGTTTTGTAGATACGCTCCCAATGTACTTTAGAATCATCCATAGGATAAACTAAGAAAGTTGCTTTTGCTTATTGATTAAGATAATGGTCAAACTAAACAGAAGCATTAAACCCGCAGGTAAAAATTTAATAGCTTCATCGCTTACTTTAAAATGCATAAAGACAGCGCCTAACATTAGCGCTCCCATTAATGCAGCAGAAGGAAGTATGGCTTTTCTATTCACAAAACCGATTAAAAGCCCTATTGCTGCTAAGACTTTCAAGCCTCCAATAACATACACAATTGTTTCGCTGAGCCCGTAAACGGCAAATTCCTCAATCATATTAGCGGCTTTTCCACCCCTATAAATGGTTGGATTATTAAATCTAAAAAACCAAACATTAATAACCACGAATGATACCACAGCCATTAAAATATATTTTATGTATTTCATAATTAAAGTTTTAAGCTTTTTATAAAGATATAAGAATTTAACAATAAGTAAAACAAAGCGGGTAAAGACTGTATTAAACTATCTTGAATATTGATTCGAGTTCCTAAAGCTCCAGCCATCATTGCAGCTAAAATGGCTGCACTTATTAAGGAAATTTTAAACTTACCCATACCGTACAAAAGTCCCGCACCACAAATTAGCTGCACTAGCCCAATGAGTATTCTCATTGCAGAGAAGCCATATCTTGTGAATTCCGCTATATAAAATGGGTGAAATAAAGTAAGTATTCCATAGATTAAATGTGATGTACCACAAAAAATTCTAATGATTGATAATTTCATGACGCGAAGCTAGATGTTCTGTGGTTAATAACCGGACTTTTTTTAAAAATTCAGCTCCAATTGCGAAACCTATTTATTTTTTATAGAATACAGGTAAAACCGCTCCACTTTGTCCCTAGCCCATGGCGTTCTTCTCAAGAAGGTCAAACTAGATTTCACTGTCTGATTGCTTTTAAAGCAATTAATATTGACCTGATTGGCCATTTCTTCCCAGCCATGCGTTTCTACCAGATATTCTAATATATCTAATAATTTAACACCGTGTAGAGGGTTGTTGGGTTGAGATTCCATTAATTGTATTTTGATAAACTATTGTTTTTTGTGCTAAAGTAGGCAAAATAGCAATAGAGGTTTATGTTTTAAGGCTTCGCTTCGCTAGCTGATCCTTTTGCGTTCCATCTTGAAAATAAAAAACCCGCTTTAGAAATTTCAAGCAAGCTTGAATTTCATAGCGGGTTTTTTATTTATATGTGATGGCAGAAGGATTCGAACCTTCGACCGCCTGCTTAGAAGGCAGGTGCTATCGGCTAACGCCTTAACGGGCTAAGCCCTTCTATCCGCTGAGCATTCAAGCACTTCTATTACAGCTAACTTTTGTTTAACTGTCAAATAGGTGTCAAAATGAATGTCAATTACCCCAAGATTTGTGTCTGCAAAGACAAACGAGTGTATGTTTTTTTCTATATCAATAGCAAAAGATATAGGTTGTTTAATGGAAAAAGAATAGGCGTTAATATAGACCCTAACTCATATCCTATTGATATTAGATATGATAAAGCGCAACTATTAGCTGCTGAAGTATATAAGTATATATCTCAAGGAGGCATATTTAAAGAATATAAAAAAGAGTCATTAATCACAGGTAAACTAACTGATAGAGAATACTTGAAAATATCATTAAATCTAAAACATAAAGAAGATTACACTAAAGCATATAAATCAGAGCTAAACCACGCATTTAAGATACTTCTATACGTTTCTAAGAGCACTAAATATGAAAGGAGAGATATTGTCAAGGTTTTAGAACACTATAATAACAGCAGCTCTTATAACAGCCTACTTAAAAACTTAAAAGTACTTTTTAATAAAGCTGAAGAATTAGGTTTAGAAAATAATCCAACAAAAGGCTTTAAGAGAAAAAAAGCAAAAGCTAACCTCAACAAACCGTATGAAGATATACCTGCAATTTTAAACGAAATAAAGACTTTCAACTACAATCTATACTTGTGTTGCATTATGACTTTTGGTTGTCTCCTAAGACCTCATAGAGAGGTTAGAGAACTTACTTGGGGGGACTTTACAGCAGATTTGTCTTATATTAAACTATCAGGAAGTAGAAATAAATCAGGAAGAAATAGAATCGTTCCTGTGCCGTCTTATATTAAGGAATTGTTGAATAAAGGAGATAATAACCTCAACATATTTACAGGAACAACTAAAGCACCTAACCCTGACTATTTTAAAACGATTTGGGGGCGTTTTAAGAAGGTTTCTAAGCTGCTTGAACAAGACCAAACGCTATACTCTTTTAGGCATTCAGGAGCTATAGAAATCTATAAAAGAACAGGGTCATTAAGTAAGCTACAAAAGGCTATGGGACATAGTTCTTTAGCCGTTAGTTTAACCTATCTAAGAGGACTTGAGGTTAGTGATTTAGAAGCAGAAGATATGCCAGTTATGCAAAAAAGCCCTCAAAAATAAGAGGGCTAATACTTTACTATAAGAATTACTTATAAATATTTATTGGGTAATCATTCCCTCTTCTGCAGAAGTTCTTACAGCATAAATAGCATCACCCGTATGAACCATAGGCCAAGCCCCAGTCATAATTTCAGGATATTGGGTGCCAAAATAGTGTTGGGCATCATTTATCATTAAATTTATATTATTCCAATTATCAGTGTAAGCCATTATTTTGTATTGAAACCCCTCGCCTGTATGATGTTGCAATGCTTTTACTTCAGAAGTATATTTGCTTTGCTTAAAGCCATCATAAAATATAAAAAACATTTTCTCTGCATCCAAAACAGAAGCTGTTTGTGATACTTCAAATTGTAATTCGTAAACAAACCTACTTTCTAATTTAGCATTGTCTGTTTGTGCAAAGATTGACGTAGTAAAAACAAGTGCCAATAACATTAATAATTTTTTCATTTTGAGTTTATTTTTTAGGTTAAGTTTATATTTAATTTGATATGAAGCCCTCCAAAAGGAAGGCTTCAACCACCAACTAACAAAAGAGACTTCTCTCTTTCATATTTTATTAATTTACCAATTGGAGGACTTCATCAAAAAAGCCATCACTAAATTCTGTTTGATATACTATTTTTCAGTGGCAGCCGCAATCTCATTGTTAATGACAGTAGGGTCAAAAAAGTGGTAGCCAGCTACAATTTTATCTTCTTCCCAGCGAAATGCGTAGTGAACTAAAGTTTGGGCTTCAGTTCCAGTATATTTTCCTGAACCAGTCCAAATAAACCAACATAGCGTCCAAACCTGACCGTTGTCATATCGCAATGTGGTTAAGTTGTAAGGTTGAACTTTGTTATTAGAAATATTGTCAAAATAATTATGATGAGCTGATGCTCCATCTAACCAACCTTGTTTAGAAACCTTATCATTATTAAAAAAGAACTCATCTGCTTCATCAGAAATCATATAAGCCCCTTTTTGAAAGGTGTTACTTGTATAAAACTCGTTGAATTCGCGAGCCATTAAAGATTCTTTACTGTGGTCATCGGAAATACCACTCCAACCGCCAAATTCCATATTGGGTTCTGATTTTTGTTCTTTTGGTGGTTGACAACCAACCAGACCTATAACAAAAAGGTATAATAATAATTTTTTCATTTTGTAGTTATTTTTAAATTATTTATTGGATGTTTAAAAAGTTATTTGACTACATAACCCTTTTTAATACTGCATTGGCTGAGTAAGATTCTCCATCTGCTCCTTCAGCGGTATATTCATATTTAAATGTGTTTTTATCATTTAACAATAAATCAAACTTAAATGAGGTTACAAAAAAATCTTCTGCAAGATTTAAATCACTTTTAGAGTGATTTGTTTTAAACAATAATGCTCCATTTTTATTTTCTGTTATTTCAGCTACAGGTCTATTTTGTGCTGCACAATAATGAGTCAATAATAATTTTTGATTTTGAAGATTAAATACAGTCATCATACCAACCCCTCCTTCATTACTTTCTTCAACTAATGCTGTTCCCATTGCAGTAACAGTATATTTTAAGTCTAATTTTTCTGGCGCCTTATTTGTATAATTTATTGTTCCAGTCCATTTCCCTTCAAGCCCAGTTAATTGTTCAAAGGTTTCTGTATGATTTTGAGCATATATATTTGATGCAATTAAACAGGTTAGTAAAAAATAAATTTTTTTCATTTTGTGTTTGTTTTAATTAGATATTCAATAAATATATTAAATATGTAATTGCAATACAAGATTATTAATAACTTTCTTAGTATGTTTCAAAAAACTATGGGACATAGTTCTTTAGCAGTTAGTTTAATCTATCTAAGAGGTTTAGAAGTAAGTGAGTTGGAGGAGGAAGATATGCCTATGGTTTAGTTTGAACATTCACCCATTTTATAAGAACTAACTCCGTAACTTTTTGCAACACAAGGATTGGAATAAGTGTACCCATCACATCCGCAAACAGGGTCATATTCCATTGTACACATAGTATCAATTAAAATATCTTTAGGATTTATGCAATCTATAGAGGCATTTCCTTTCTTAAAAATATATGTAATTTCATCATCAGCGATTTCAGGATTATCAATATATGTTAAGATTAATTCATTTTGTTTAACCTCAATTGTATATTCTTTTTCGTTTTCATTTAAAGTTAAAACCCCATCATAAATCAGAAATTTTGAAGGTTCATTGGGTTTTGTAATAAATATGCCATCGTTAAAATCTCCTTTACTAACTAACATATCCTGTTCAGGAAAAAACCAAAGTTGATTTTTAGTAAAATCATAATTGTCGAAGTAACAATAACAACTTACATCCTGAAGAATATATTGACCCTTAATTTCAGCTATTTTACTTACTTCATCAGATACAGAACAAGAAAATACAAGTGGAATAAACATTAAAAGAAATAAATTTTTCATTTACTAAAACTACAATTATTTTATGCAAGCTTCTTTATCAGAACAATAAGTAATTGTAAATAAAAGGAAAAGAAATAAATTTTTCATTTACCAAAACTACAATTATTTTATGCAAGCTTCTTTAGCAGTTAGCTTGACTTATCTACGCGATTTAGAAGTAAGTGAGTTAGAGGAAGAAGATATGCCTATGGTTTAGAGCTTCTTTTGTTTTTCTTTGCAAATTCAACCCAAGCCCAAATAAGTAAAGTTGAAAGAAATCCTAACCAAATCCATTTTAAGATAAGTGGGGGTTGAATATCAAATATATCGAGTAAGATATCTACCCCAAGTGTTAAACCACCTAATATTAGTATATTATTTCTAAGAGTTATAATTATTTTTTTCATAAACGTATTGTTTTAAATAAATACACAATAAATTAAATACCAACCTATCTAAAAGGACTTGAAGTTAGTGAATTAGAGGAAAGTGATATGCCTGTTATTTAATTATTCTATTCTTACTTTTATATCATAAATGCTCAAAGTGATTGCATCTTCACCATAATGAGCGTCATCAGGGAGTGTAGTAGTGCCAATAAAATGAAGAATTCCGTCTTTCATAAATGGTTCTAAAAAATCTACAAAAACATCCTTTATTTCAAGTTCTTTATTTTCATATGCTGAAAAATTACCTTGTCCGTCATTGATCCAAATACTATTATTTAATTTGACCCCACCTGAAGCCACTGGATCATATTGAACGGGGGAAATTCTAAATAGAGATCCATATCCATCAGGGCGTAATACAATATCCATATTGTTATCATTGTTTACATCCATTAACTTAAATTCTCTCATATTCTGTAAATCTGTTCCCCTAAAAAAATTTGACCAGTGAGGTTTAAATTCTCCATTACCATCACCCAACCAAACTTCAAATGCACCACCACAACTGTCCTCTCTTGCTACTGAAATATCAATATTTCCATCATTATTAAAATCACTTGCTTTAATTGATGTTCCACCTAAACCGTTGGGACATTCTGATAATGAATAAAATGCTTCTGGCTCGTTAGAAACAAAAATTCTTTCAAATCTTTCGTTCTTGTCATTATACTTGTATGTCTGAACATTATTTAATTGGTTTTGATTTTGTTCTCCATAATCTGCAGTTATTATTTCATCTCTTCCATCACCATCAACATCTATAAAAGCTATCGTAAATGGGGAATCGTTAGAATCTGAATATGACCAAATATTTCGCTGATTACTAAATGTACCATCTTGATTTTGAACATATAAACGATAATCAGGTGCAGGAACTCCTCCTATATCTGTTAAGCCGTCACCATTAATGTCCCCAGCAGTTACTCCGTGCCAAAATGTTTTTTCTCCATCTGGATTTATTTTTCTCCATTCAATATTATCAGGGACTAGTTCACCAATCCAAGCATCTCCCCGCCACAAATCAGCATTGTTTCCTATCTCTCCAGCATCAGCAATAATTAATTGATTCCCATATTTTACAGGATTTCTTACTAATCTAGTAGCAGAAACTCTATGAACTTGATCTAAAAGCCATTTATTGTCAAATTTTTTCAAAATTAAATGAGGAATTTTTGGAAGAGATTGAGGATCTAGTGAGGTATTCCATAATTCCCCCGAAATCCATCTATTACCTGAATTAAAAAAATACTCGTTCCCGTTATGTGTATAATAAAATGAACCACTAACATCATAAAATGTTGCTCTTATATCCTCTAAAACCACTCCTTCAACTTCAATTCTGGTTTTATTCTTCGTTACAATAAAATTAGACTCTTCAAAAACTGCATTAATAGTTGTTGGTTCACTAATATTAATTTCAATAGAAGTTTCAGTTGAGTTAACAGATCCTGACCATTTTTTAAAAACACTCCATCCCTCAGCAGGTATAGCTGTGAGTTTAACAGTAGTACCTGAGCTATAGTCAGTACTTCTGCCTGAGTTAACTATCTCCTCCAAGACTTCACCTTCACCCTCTATGTTTATTGTTAAAGGGTACTTCTTCTTCTCAAAGGTTGCCGTGACTGTCTTAGATCCTATGATGGTTAGTTGTATAGGATTCTCAGTCGGGTCTATGTCTCCAATATCTCCACTCCAACCTATGAATAACCATTCACCCTCAGGTTCAGCTGTCAGTTTAACAATAGTTCCAGAGTCATACTCTGTAGTTCTACCTGCCTCTATTATCTCTTCTATGACTTCACCCTCTCCTTCAATATTAACTGAGAGCGGGTATTTCTTCTTCTCAAAGGTTGCTGTTACTTCTTTAGGCTCTCCTATTACTACCTGAACAGATTCTTCTGTAGATTCTATATCACCTGTCCATCCTACAAATATCCATTCAGCTGCTGCTTGGGCAGTCAGCTTCACAGTAGTACCAGAATCGTAATCAGTAGTTCTTCCAGCGTTTACAATCTCCTCTATTACCTCACCCTCTCCTTCAAAGTTTACTGTGAGTGGATACTTTCTTTTCTCAAAGTTTGCAGCAAGAGTATTATTTGAAGATACTGTAATAGTCCTTGTAGCATCTGTGTTGCCATCAGACCAGCTTGTAAAGACATATTCACCTTGTGGAGTAGCTGTTACACTAACTGTTTGTCCTGCCTCATATTCACCACCTGTTGTTGATACAGTTCCTCCTTCTCCTGCAGATAAGGTAATAGTATATTTAGCTATTGGTGCAGGTGGTGGGGTAACTGGTGTTGAAGTTTCATCTGAAGAACAGGATAAAACAATAGCAAAGATGCTAAGTAGGAAGAACAGCTTTTTCATTATTAGTACGATTTTGTTTAACAAATTACAACTATTTAACAAATTACAACTAATTGAATAATTGGCATATATTCTCAATGTAATGAGAGTATTTATCAAACACAGTATACCTCTCTTACAAATCTTACACCTAAGAAGGTTACAAATGTTACAGCTTATCTAAGAGGTTTAGAAGTAAGTGAGTTAGAGGAAAGTGATATGCCTGTTATATAAAAAAGTTTCTAATTAATTTGCTGAAAACCATTCCTGCAAATATAAATATAGCACTCCAAAAAAGTTTTTCAGGCCAAGTAGCATCATCTTTCCAATTGCCCCACTTGTTTTTCATTGGATTTCGTAATTTCATTTTGTGTTTATTTAATTAGTTAATATATTAAACAGATAATTGCAATACAAGATTATTAATAATTTTCTTAGTAAACTTCAAAAGGCTATGGGACATAGTTCTTTAGCTGTTAGCTTGACCTATCTACGCGGATTAGAAGTTAGTGAATTAGAGGAAAGTGATATGCCTATGGTTTAATTAAACCTGTACCTAAGCATCATTTCACTGGTATTGGCCCTGAGCGCTGTGCTACTTGTTCTTTGCCCTATCTCATAACCAAAGCCTAGATCCATCTGTTTCATTTTGAATTGAAGCATTGTAGAGATGTAGTCATTGTTACTCACACCTACCCCTAGACTTAGTTTGTCTTTTAAAGTGAGCTTGGCTATAGCAGTAAGCTGATTGGGCGCATCGGCCACCATTCTGTACAGCATTGAAGGGCTTAGCGTAATGGTATTGTTCAGCTTTAAATGAAAGCCAGCGGTGGTGTATA
>Ga0209198_1000175_pt1 | contig 59780 bp, 72 predicted proteins | sample COGITO_mtgs_1105_2_FD_184804 | JGI IMG/M metagenome (GOLD analysis project Ga0209198, IMG submission 184804) | Pelagic marine microbial communities from North Sea - COGITO_mtgs_110519 (SPAdes) (version 2) | ecosystem: Environmental > Aquatic > Marine > Epipelagic ...
TGCATCAAAACGTATCCAGCATACTACAGCAGGTGGTACAACGGATAATGGTACCTTCATTGATTTCCAAGCTACTAGTTCAACATATAGTGAATTACGCCTTGGTGGTTATAGAAGTACTGCTGTCAAAACGTTCGTATCAGGCCTTACAAGTGGCTCAACTACTTTATATCATAACACTGCTAATGCTAATGCATCAACTGAAAGATTAGTAACTAAAACAAACGGTGTTAGATATTATCAAGCTTTACTTCGTAACTTAGATGCACCTACTACTACAGGCTCTACTTTGACTCATGGTCAGTTTAAAGATGTAGTTCCAGTTGCTGATATAAAAGGTAATGTCGTTATTTACACTGCTGGTGATGCGGCGCCAGCTGCAGAAACAACAAAAACTCAGTTTGTTATTCGAAATGGTTCTGGTGGTAACGGAGTAATTTCTAGAAGTGTTGGTTTATCCCTCAAACATTCAAATGATGCTGATCTGACAGAAAGTCGTAAAGGCTTTGATATTTTCAGTGAATCAGTAAGTGCTTGGAGTAATAATCCTAACTTGCATATAAATCGTGCTGATGGTCTTAAATATTTAAAAATGAAAGACAGTGCTGATATTGCTTTCTATAAATTTAATAATTCGACTAATACAAGCTTTACAGCTGCTGGTGCTCAATCTGAAGGTATGTTATGGGATGCAAATACTGGTCATTTAGCTATTGGTAATCGTGATCATATTATTCAAACTGACATGGTTGCTTCCGAATGGACTGCATTTGGCAATGGTCCTCAGGCATTACTTCATATTACTGGTGGTAATACAGCCGGTAATGTTAGAGCTGATGCTAAGCTTATAGTTGAAGCTGATGGAGGAAACGAAAGCGGAGCGAACGCTGAAGCATCCATTCCAATTATTCAATTACGATCTGATGGTACATTCCATGAAAGTGAATTTAAACACAATGGTGGTGCTAATAATACTACTGGTTACTTAGCTAATTCAACGATAATTGCTGATCAAGGAATGACTTCGCCTGATCAAACTACTCAACATGCAATCCAATTTGCAACTGGTGGTAATGCTACTCGTCAAACTAATGGTAGAATTGATTCGATTGCTCGAATGACAATTCTTCATGACGGTAACGTTGGTATTGGTACTAATGCACCTACTGCAAAATTGCATGTAGATGGTACTGTAACAACTGGTGCGCTTACCACAACTGGTGATGTAATAATAGGTCCATACGACCAGGGTAATTTATCTGTAGGTACAATTAATGCGGCCGCGGCCGAAGCTGGGAGCCCTCAACAGTTAGTACTAAATGCGGGTGAATCATCTCTGTTTGCAACAGGGCAAACTGGAGAATCTGTATACATAAATGCAGAAAGTGGCCTTCAGGTTAACTCTCATCCTAAGAATTGGGGGGATGCTGATGGTGCAACTGCAGGCTGGGCTGGTAAAAACCCTACTGTTTCTATAAATAAACCAGATGGTAGTTCAGAGTTTAATCAGATAACACATACTGGTTTAACAATGACTTCTGGTAGTGATATTGATCAGCTATATACATTAGGTCCAGTTACAATTGGTGCTACTGATTATAATAGTGGTTGGGTAGATACTACTATAAACGGTACAGATTTAACTACTGGATCATACATGATTCAACTGTATGTTAACGAAGGTGGGGGAGGTGTGTATCAAGAATTTTACACTGGTGTGATGTCTTGGTTCGCTGGTGGCCCTAATAGTACTGAGTCTGACGAAATAGTATTACATAACGCAGGTCATGCTTCACTTGAAAACGATTCTACTCGCAGAGGTTGGTTTTTAAGAACTACACGTACCGTTGCTGCAGATACAGATGATGTAAAACTTCAAATAAGATCACAACATAATGCTGTCGACACCGGCACATATACAATTAAACTACGGAGAATGATATAGCATGTCAGGAACAATATTTAAAGATGGATTAACCTCCGAAGGAACGTTAAGCGCAAATAGTAATATAACTTTAGGAGACGTATCCGTGGCCGGTGGTCCTAATGGTGAATCTCAAGGTTCTATTGTTTTTGGAGCTGGAAATGATTTTAGAATTACTACAAGTGCCGATTCTGGTTTAATTAGACAACAAACAGCTGCTAAACCTTTGTATCTACAACCGGCTAATAGTAATTCTATACTTATTACTAAAAGTGCCACACCAGCAAATAAGATTGCTGAATTTATTGAAGGTGGAGCAGTTGATCTTTATCATAATACTACTTTAAAGTTTAGTACAAATTCGGCTGGTATTATTATTACCGGTACTGATACTACAGCTATTGGTAATGGAAGTGTAGCTCGAAATACCGGAACAGTTCAAGCTGGTATATTTAAATTCGATACTGGATCCAACGGTAGTGGTGGCGATGCAAATGATCATGCGCGTATACAAACTACATGGCTAGGCAACGATAGTACAACAATAGATTTTATTATTGAAGATAATACTTCTGATTATTTTAGATGGCGTAAAAGAACATCCTTCATTGGCGGCACACTATATAACGAGATGACTTTAAAGTCCAATGCAGTTGGAGACATCACTCTTAAAGTTGGTGGTGGATTTGATAAAGATGCAAGTGCAGTAGTAGATATGACTAAGGGTACAGTTGATGCTGATATCTTTACTGGTCAAGCAGCAACTGTTGCGACAATAGGTGGATTCGATACTGATGATCTCAGTGAAGGAACGAATAATTTATATCACACAACAGCCCGTGCACAAAACGCCATAACTCTAGCCTCAGCAGGGGAAGCATCAGGTGGTGGATCTTTAACTTATAGTGAAGGCACACTTACCTTTTCACCGGCTAATTTATCAAGCTTCTTGACATCTGTTCCAGAAGCAACATCAAGTGTATTTGGTGGTATTAAAACTGGTTTTAGCACTAGTGCAGTTAATAGAAATTACGCAATCGCAATATCGGGTGGAAAGGCATATGTAAATGTTCCATGGGTTAATACTGACACTAACACACAAAGAGATATAACTGGTTCGCCAGCAAGCACTTCGACCGATACGGTATCAGTTAGTGCTAAGTGGGCATATACGAATGTTAAAACAGCAGTGCCAACAAGTGCGAAGTTTAGTGATACTACGTATTCTGCTGATGGCAACTATGGTATGACAATGAGTGGTACTACGATCAGATTAGAAAATGATCGAAGAAGAAATAGTAGTAGCATTGATATATATTCTGGTAATACTCACGATTTTACTTTCTATGATGCCAGTGCTGGCATCAGATGGTATACAGCTGGTGCTGAAGAAATGAGACTTGAAAATGATGGAGATTTACATGTCGACGGCGATATTACTGCATTTTCTACTACTGTATCTGATGAAAGATTAAAGAAAAATATAAAAGTTGTTGACGGAGCATTAGATAAAGTAAGCAAACTTAATGGTGTAACATTTGATTGGAAGCAGGATAATACAGCCTCAGCTGGTCTAATTGCACAAGATATTGAAAAAGTTTTACCTTCTGCAATTAAAGAAAAACAATTGCCATTTAAATCCGATGATGAAGAATTTTATAAAACAGTTGAATATTCTCAAGTAACAGCTCTTTTAGTCGAAGCAATTAAAGAGTTAAAAGAACAAAATGAATTAATGAAAGCTGAGATTGAGGAATTAAAAGCGAATAAATAGTAGTATCAATACACAATTTAAGGTAAACAATAATGGCAATTTATTCGAATTTAACCATAGATCAAGGTTCTGCTTTTACTGCAACGGTTACTATTGAAGATAGTAGTGGTAATCCAAAGAACGTAAATGGTTATGCCCTTGCAGGTAAAATAAAAAAGAATTATGAATCTTCTACTTCGGTAGAGTTTGATGTCACAACACCTATTACTTCAACCAATGGTGTTATAACTATAGCTTTGACTGATACAAAAACTAAAGCTATGGAGCCAGGTCGTTATGTTTACGATGTAGAAATTACATCTACTGGTGGTGTGACTACTCGAGTGTTACAAGGTCAAGTTGAAGTCACACCCGGAGTCACACTAGGAGGATCATAATATGCCAGATATAAGAGCAAGGATCAATCAACAAAACGAAATCATAGCGAGTAAGGTTGAAGTCAATACTGCTGGAATAAATCTTGGTGATCTTACTGATGTCACTATCACAAGCCCTACTGACGGCAGTTATGTCATCTATCAAACAAGTTCAAATTCATTCTTAGACGATCAAACAATTGTTAAAACTGGTACAGGTATAACATTGACTGGTAACCTTGTTGCGACTGGTGATATAGATGTTGATGGTACATTAGAAGCTGATGCGATTACAGTCAATGGTATCACCTTAGCAGAAACAATATCTGACACTGTTGGTGCAATGGTTGGTAGCAACACCGAGTCTGGTATTGCTGTAACATATGATGATAGTGATAATACTTTAGACTTTAATGTTGACGATTTCAGCATTACGCTTACTGGTGATGTTGCTGGTTCAGGCACTGTTACAAATTTGGGTAACGTATCATTCGAAACTACAATTCAACCAGACTCTGTTGAACTTAATGTTGATACAACTGGGCAATACATCCGTAGTATAGTTACTGGCGGCGGGGTAGGTATTAATATAAGCCACAGTACTGACGGCGATGCGCGCATCACGACTCTTAAAAGTAATTGGAGTAACCTTCCTAGCTATACATTGGACCGTACACTATCTTCAAATCAATATGTTGTAATGGGTTTAGGTACTAACGGCGATAGTCCTTTCAAGTCTACTTTAGCTGCTTTTCAAGACGAAACATATAGCAATGTAAGTGGTGATATAACAATTGCAGCTGGTGGGGCCGCTACGATTCAAGCCACTTCAGTTGAAAACAGTATGCTAGCTGGTTCTATTACAAATGCTAAATTAACAAACTCAAGTATTACAGTATCTGATGGAACGAATACAAGTCCTGTTGCTCTAGGTGGTACTCTTACTTTTGCTGGTACTTCAAACGAAGTAACAGTTGTAGAAAACGCTGGGACGGTTACTGTTGGATTACCTGATGATGTGACACTTGGAGGAGATCTAGTCGTAACTGGCGATCTTACGGTAAATGGTACAGAAACTATACTTAACTCCACAACATTAAGTGTTGATGACAAGAATATTGTTCTTGGTTCAGTTACAACTCCTACTGATACTACTGCTGATGGCGGTGGCATTACACTTAAAGGTGTAACCGATAAAACACTTAATTGGGTAAACTCGACTGATTCATGGACATCTTCAGAGCATTTTGAAGTAGCGTCTGCAAAAACATTTAGAATTAATGGCAATGAAGTATTAAGTCAAACGACATTAGGTTCTACCGTACTTGCTTCATCACTGACAATTGTTGGTGCTTTAGATAGCGGTTCTATTACTTCAAACTTTAGTGATATTGATATTGGTGATAATGTTGTTACTGCTGCAGAATTTGTTGGCGATTTAAGAGGGGCTGTAAGATTTCAAGCAAAAGCTGGCGAATCATTAGCAAAGGGAGATGTGGTTTATATCTCTAGCGTTAGCGGACAAAAACCCGTAGTAAGTAAAGCCCAAGCAAACTCTGCAGCCACGATGCCTTCATTTGGACTAGCTAATGCAGCCGTTAGTGCTAATGGTAATATTGAAGTTATTTCGTTTGGCACATTTGCTCATGGTGATACATCGGGTGGGTCTGAAGAATGGGAATTCGGTGATATACTATATGTAAGCGCAGCAACGGCTGGAGCATTAACAAATGTTAAACCTGCAGGTGCTGATAATTTAATTCAAAATGTTGGTAAAGTTGAAAGAGTACATGCATCGACTGGATCTATTATGGTTGCAGGAGCTGGCAGAACCGCGGCTACTCCCAACCTAGATACTGGAAAGTTCTTTATAGGCGATTCTAATAACTATTCAACGGCTGGTTCTTTTAATGACCAATTTACTAATACAAGTGGTACGATCTCTTTAAATGGTGCTAACATTACAACAGTTGGCACTATTGGAACTGGTACTTGGCAAGGTACTGCGATTGCGAATGATTATATCGGAAATCATTCTGCGGCTAAACTTACATCAGGAACAATTGATAATGCTAGACTACCATCTGCCGCAACAAGTATCACAAGTGTTGGTACCTTAACGAACTTGATTATACAACCACCTGTCGGAAATCAAGGTGGGGTCACATTAACTTCACGTGGTGGTAGCGCAGTATTCAGCCTCGCTGGTGTTGGTAGTGTTGGAGACGCAGGCTATGTTGCTCCAGGCACTTTTAGTGTAAATGATGCAGCCACTGCAGTTATTATTAGTGATGCTATAAGCTTAGTTGGTCCTACTGCTGTCAATGGCAATTTTACTGTAAATAATAATTTTGCCGAAATAGTATCTACTGATGCAGGAACTATTGAAAGACCAGTTTTGTCTTTATATAGAAATAGCGGAAGTCCAGTAGATGACGATTACATAGGTGGAGTGCGGTTCTTTGGTAACAATAACGCTGGTACACCAGAGAAAGTATTTTATGGCTCTATATCAGCAAGAGCACAAACTGTTACTGATGGAAGTAATAAAGGTCAAATATGGTTTAGTTTAGCTGACGGTAGTGGTGGCACTGACGGAATAACAGACCCATCGGCTGATATTGTAGGTGAGGAATCTCCAGTTTTAAAGCTGACCACTTCTGGATTAGCAGTAGGTGCAGCTAACCATCTTAGTTTAACTAACGCTGCTGCTGTTGACGCACAACTTAACTTTAATACTAATGCGGGTAGTGACTATGTGAGAATAACAGCTCCTGAAGCAACAATTACAGCGCCTAGAACAGTAACTTTCCAAGATGCTAGTGGGGTTTTTGCCTTAACAGATTCAGCAACAGCATTTACCGCTGGTGCTACTACAGTCAATGGTGCTTTAACTGTTAACAGCGACTTATTAAAAGTTGTAAGCACTGATGACGGAGCTGTAGAAAACCCCATACTTGTACTATATAGGAACTCTGCTAGTATAGAAACATCTGATGAACTAGGAGCAATTGAGTTTCGTGGTAATGATGCCAACGGTGAAGAGCATATTTACGGTCGGATTTACTCTGAAATTAGTGTGATTGGCGATGATCTTGAACAAGCAAATTTAAACTTCGTAGTTAGTAAAGCTGGAGGCTTAGAAGATCCTGTTATGAGGCTACGTCAGTATGCATTAGAAATGGGACCAGGTAACGATATTTACCTAGGTGCTGCCGGTACTCTAATCTTTGAAGGAGACTCTCCTGCAAGTGCTCATGAAACTACACTGTATGTAGAAAACCCTACTGCTGACAGAACAATATTATTACCAGATGCTGCTGGTACTATCGCCTTAACAGATTCAGCAACAGCATTTACCGCTGGTGCTACTACAGTCAATGGTGCTTTGACTGTTAACAGTGACTTATTAGAAATTACATCTACTGTTGATGATGCTACAGAAAAGCCTATCATATCTTTATATCGTGATGCTGGTGTTCCTAGCGCAAACGATGAGCTTGGAGCTATTCGTTGGTTTGGTCAGAATGTAAGTGATGAAAAACAATTCTATGGTGGCATATATGCTCAAGCTGATGTCATTACTGATGGTGCACATAAAGGTTCTTTAAACTTTCATCTAGCCGATGGTAGCAACAACGGTACAGCAATCTCAGATGTCCTTGTTGATATTAATGGTGATGAAGATCCTACAATGAATTTAACGGCAGAATTGTTAACGCTCAACGCTGGGTTGATTGTTAATAACGATTCTATGGAAATTGTAAGCACTGAAGCTGGTGCAGATGCAATGCCAATAATTTCACTCTTTAAGAATGGAGGTTCTACCACTGACGGTGATGATCTAGGAGGTATTAGATTCTATGGAATGAACGACCATTCTACACCTAAGAAAACCTTTTATGGCGGAATGTATGGAGAACTAGCTAGAGGCACTAATGGTGATGAAATAGGTAGAATAAAATGGCACCTTGCCGATGGCTCGGGGACTGAAGATGCTGTAACTGACGTAACAGCCACTATTACAGGCGACTCAGATCCAACCATGACTTTGGAGTACTTTGCTCTAAACTTAAAAAATGATGTAAATATAAACTTCCAAGCTGGTGGTGGTACTAGCTATGTTGCTTGGGACACTGGAAACAATCACACTAAATTATCTGCTGATATGAACCAGGACGCAGCTATTGTATGTACACTTCCGACGGTTTCTGGCACACTAGTTGCTGCTGATGACGCTGGAGCAATAACAGCCTCTCAAACTATTTCTATAGTAGCAGATACAAGCATAGATGCTACTGAGTTTGCTACATATACTGGTAAGAAAATTGTTTATACTGGCGCTGCAGGAACTGTTATTCTCGCTGATGCTGTTTCGGGTGATCTTGGTAAAGGATGGACAATAGTTAATGCTGGCACAGGAGCAATCACAATAGATAGAGCTACTAATAGTCAAACGATTAAACTTCTCAATGGTTCATCTGTAAGTGCTGGTAGTGCAAACTTAACAGTAGCAACGGGTGGTATTATTGAAATTACTTGTACAGCAGCTGATAATTATATAGCATTCGGCTCAGGTATCTCATAATGTTTAGTACTGGAGTTTTAGCCGCAAAGGCTGGAAAATTATCTGCCACTGCCTTTGACGGTGGTGGCTCAGATATCGTAAGTGCAAATACTACTACAGTCACTATGGGCACACTATCTAATGTATCATATGGTTCTGGGTATGGTTACGCGACTGCACCATTTGGAGGAAATTCAAACAGGGCTGGTGGTAGTAATCCAAGCCCTACAACTCAGACATTTGGCGGACAGACATTCAATCATCTTTCCGTAGGTGATTGGGCACAATATGGTAGTCGCACTGTAGCTATAGAAATCCCTTTCGGTAGTAACGCCTCAAACCAACCCACTAGCGACTGGCTAACTTCCTTAAAAATAGACGATGGCCAAGGTAATAGTGTTGAACTAGATATGTCTTCTTTTAATAGATCTAACAATTCAAATAATCCATATTACTCCAGAGGTGCTACTTATGTGAGGAATTATGGTACTGGCGCTTCTGTTGTAATTGATTCTACTAACAACGATAAAACTTTGACTTGGGACTTTGTTTAATGATAACCTTAATTGAAAATAATAACGTGACAGCTGAATTGGTTGAATCTATCTACACACCAAACCAAGCATATTTTGATGAATATACATCAAACATGGGTATGGAAGATAACACTCAAGTCCTTGATGCTTTAAAATGGAAATTGACAGAAGATCAAGGTCATGGTATTGAAAAGGTATTGTCTATACTAGATGACGGTGTTATTGTAGGTTTGATAGAAGGTCTTATTGATGGTTCTACAATACACACTTCAATAAACTTTAGTAGAATTCCTTTCGCTGATTATGCAGAACAGTTCCACACATACTTACAAAGCATCAATGTTAATAAAATGATTGCTTGGGCAAAACCTGACACTCCTGATGACATTGCTTTAAAAGCTGCACTTAATAAGCCTGACTTATATGCTGTTGAGAGCAGTCTAATAACAACATTCACAGGATCTGAAGATGATATTATCGAGCATAGTCTTGTAACGTTAAATGTAATATAATACTATTATAAATAAAGGTATAATAGATAAAGTAGGAAAAAATCATGGCTGTACCTAATTCAAGACCAACATTAATTAAATACTGCAAGAGAGCATTAGGTGCTCCGGTAGTAGAAATTAACGTTGACGAAGATCAAATTCAAGATCGTATAGATGAAGCCTTACAATTCTATCAAGAGTATCATAGTGATGCAATTGAGAAAGTCTATCTAAAACATGAGATTACTCAGACAGATATTGATAATGGCAAACTAGCTGTTCCAGTTGGGATAACTATAGATTCAGGCATCACAAGTATAACTAAGGTATTTAATCTGACTCCTAACGGTGGTGCATCATCTACTAATATGTTTAACTTCGATTATCAGCAAGCTTTAAATGATATGCATAATCTACAGTATCATACCGGTTTAGTTGATTTTGCTATGAATAGAATGCATAATGAAATGTGGCAAATGTTAACAGACGACGATGATAAACAGTTTGATTTTAAACGCCATCGTAATACTATCATTATGCACATGGATTGGGATGAAGCTACTGTAGGTCAATACTTAATTTTTGAAGCCTATAAGATTTTAGATCCAGGAACTTACACAGATATCTATAATGATTATTATCTAAAGCGGTATGCCACAGCTCTTATCAAACAACAGTGGGGTGTCAATCTTTCTAAGTTTGAAGGTATGGTTATGCCGGGTGGTGTAACATTTAATGGTCGTCAGATCTTTGATGATGCAAAGGAAGAACTAGAAAAACTTACAGAAGAAGCGAGATTAAATTGGGAAATGCCAGTTGATTTCTATACAGGATAATCTATGCCACGTAATGTATACTTTAGTCAAGCTGTAAAGTCTGAGCAAAATCTTTATGAAGATCTCATTATTGAATCTTTAAAGATCTTTGGTCAAGACGCTTATTACTTGCCTCGAACACTTATTAACCGAGATGAAATATTCGGTGAAGACTCTTCGTCTAAGTTCGATGATGCGTATATGATTGAAGCATATATTGAAAATAGTGATGGCTTCGAAGGTGATGGTGACTTATATAGCAAGTTTGGTCTTGAGATAAGAGACGAAGCTACGTTTATTATATCTCGAAGGCAGTGGCAAAAGTTTATAGGTACACATTACAGTGCTGATAGTTTTCCAAAACCTCATGAAGGTGATTTGATTTATCTTCCACTGAGTAATAGTTTCTTTGAACTTAAGTTTGTTGAAGACGAACAACCATTTTATCAGCTATCTAACTTACCAGTTTATAAACTTAATTGTGCTCTATTCGAATACAATGATGAAGACATGGAAACTGGTGTTGCTGCTATTGATTCAACCCAAGCGAAGAATGCGTATCAAGTAGGGTTGGACGTTACTGTAGTGGGTGGTAATCACTTTACTGTTGGTGAAACTGTAACACAAACAGTTGCGACAGGAATCACAGTCTTTGGTGAAGTTCAAACAATTACAAAAACATCAGATACCGCAGCTACAATTTCAGTATCTAATATAGGTACAGTTGATACTACTAATGCTGCTACAAGTACAGACTCAGCTAGGGACTTCTTGGTCACATCAGCTTCAGCTGGATTCTCTGCTAATCTTGTTGGATCTGAATCTGGGTTTACTTGTGTCATTACAAATATCTATACGCTAGCAGATGATGATGTAAATAATACATTCGCATCTGATTCACAAGCTAAAAACGTTCAATTTGAAATTGCAGGTGATAGCTTTATTGACTTCTCTGAATCTAATCCATTCGGTGATCCATCGGAGACCTTATAATGTTTGGTTCGCATTTTTATCATGCCACTGTTCGTAAATCAGTAGCTGTTTTTGGTACATTGTTTAATAACATATTGGTTGCTCGTAAGAAGGGTGATGGTTCGATTATTAATCAAGTAAAGGTTCCATTAGCATACGGTCCTAAGCAAAAGTTCTTATCACGAATAGATAGTGATTCTGGTCAAGACGCTTCTGTTGCAATTAAGCTGCCTCGCATGTCTTTCGAAATCACTGGTATTGAATTAGATGCATCTAAAAAGTTACAAAAAAGAAGTAGTATTAATGAACCTACAAGTAGTACAGTGACAACTTCTACGGTTGAAACATTTGCTGAAATCGGTAACTTTGGCAATACAGATCAAATCACAATTAGCAGTCCTGGCGGAGTCAAAAACGTCGCGACTGGTTTTGGATTGTTTGGTTATGATGGTGCTACAGTGTCTTTTGCTAATATCACCAGTATGATTATTTACACTGTAACCCCTGGTGGAGATTTTACCTTTGACAACACTTCCACTAGAACAAATCCTACTAATAAAGTCTTAGGGTTATTTCTACCAGATACTTTTACTGAAGGGCAAGATGCTGCAACGATAAATCCAACTGGTACAGTCTATAAAATAGGAGGGCTGACACTTAAAGTTAGTGATGCAATGTATATAGATACTAATCATACATTCTGGGTAGCTGATAATGCATATTACTGGTCATTAACTCAAACACAAATGGATACGTTGTATGATAGTGTTATTGGAGCAGTAGATGGTGGTGCAACAGGCTATCTTGAACAAAGTTGGGGTCAAAGTACTATCACTCCTGCCACAGCTATTACTTCACGTAGATCAATTAAACAGCAAGTACCATATAATATTAATATGCAATTAAATATTATGGCTAAGAACCAAGACGATGGTTTACAAATACTTGAACAAATATTACCATACTTTCAGCCCGAGTATACTCTGTCGATAAAGCCTATTGATGAGATGCAGTCATTTAAACAAGATGTTCCGATTATACTTAATAGTGTATCATTTGATGACCAATATGAAGGTGATTTTAATAGTAGAAGAGTGCTGATATACACCTTAGATTTTACGATGAAGATGTCGTTTTATGGTTCATTGGTGAATCCTAAAGTTATTAGAGAAATTAATATCGACTTTGTTGAAGATCGAACATTTGGAGCTGTAATAAACTTACCTGCAGCAAGTGCTCAATTGAGTTATCCTACATTGTTTGTAAAAGGTGCTACAATATATCAAGGGGCAAACGCATCTAGAACATGGGAATCAACTATTGACTCTCTAACTTCTACGCAAATACGGCTCTTTGAAAATAATACAACAGGTTACATAGCAGGCGCTAGGCTTTATGTAACTACTGGTGGGGTGACACAAAATATAGAAGCTGCTAATAATAGCATTACATTAAGAACCGACTTAAATACACTAGCTGAACTTGATGTTAAGATTGGACTGACTGATATAGAAACAGATTATACACTTACTACTACGTTTACAACAAGTGACTTTGAGTAATTATGATTGATAAAAAAGAAGCATTCAAGCAATCCTTAGAAAAGAATCTTCCAGCAGAAACAAAGAATGCTGCATTGGAGAAAGAGATTGCTTCGAAGAAAGATATTAATGATGACTATAGATTTTCGCGTGATACATATAAAGAGCTTATAAGTAAAGGTATGGGTTCATTAGATTCTCTCGTAGAGATTGCTCAAGAATCAGAACATCCGCGAGCATTCGAAGTCTTGGCCAAGTCTATTAAAGACATCGGTGATGTGACTGATAAGCTTATGACTCTTCAAAAGAACAAACAAGATCTAGTTGGAAAGAAAGAAAAAGAAGAAGCAGGTAAAGTAACAAACAATAATATGTTTATAGGTAGTACTACTGATCTTCAACGAATGTTAATTAACAATGATGAAAAAGTGATTGATGCCGATAAAGAATAATGAACTTGGGTATCTTGGTAATCCTAACGTCAAACGAGATGGGGTCGAAGCTCAGTTTACATTAGAAGAAATCAAAGAATATCAGAAATGTATGAAGGATCCTTCGTACTTTGTAGAAACATATGTGAAGATAATATCTCTTGATGATGGCTTAGTGCCATTTAATCTATATGACTATCAACGTAATATGTTTGATCATTTTAATAGTAACCGATTCTCAATCATATTAGCATGTCGGCAGTCTGGTAAATCAATATCATCAGTGGGTTATCTCTTATGGTATGCGATATTCCATCCTGAAAAGACTATTGCTATACTTGCAAACAAAGGTGCTACTGCAAGAGAGATGTTAGCTCGAGTGACTCTTATGCTAGAGAACTTACCATTCTTTTTGCAGCCAGGTTGTAAGGCATTAAACAAGGGTTCTATAGAATTTAGTAATAACTCAAAGATTATTGCAGCTGCTACTTCTGGTAGTTCTATTCGTGGTTTATCTATCAACTTACTGTTTCTTGATGAGTTTGCGTTTATCGATAATGATGCTACATTCTATACGTCTACATATCCTGTTGTATCATCTGGTAAAGACACTAAGATAATCATTACTTCTACAGCAAATGGTATTGGTAACGTATTCCATAAACTATGGGAAGGTGCCGTTACTAAAACAAATGAATTCAAACCATTTAGAGTAGATTGGTGGGATGTTCCAGGTAGAGATGAGAAGTGGAAAAAGCAAACGATTGCTAACACTTCAGAGATACAGTTTGATCAAGAGTTTGGTAATACATTTCAAGGTAGAGGCAATAGTCTTATATCAGCCGAAGCTTTATTAAACCAAAAAGCAGAAGATCCAATGTATGTAAAAGAAAACACTTACATATACCAAGAGCCGATTGAAGGCCATAACTATATCATGATAGTTGATGTAGCAAAAGGACGAGGACAAGACTACTCTACTTTTAACATCATAGATACATCAGTGCAGCCATTTAAACAAGTTGCAACGTTTAGAGATAATAACCTATCGCCTTTACTCTTTCCTGATGTGATTTATAAATATGCTATGACATACAACGAAGCATATGTTATTGTAGAATCAAATGATCAAGGATCTGTGGTGTGTAATGGTCTATATTATGACTTAGAGTATGAGAATCTATTCGTTGAATCGACTATTAAAGCTGGAGCGATTGGTGCAACTATGACTAAACGTGTTAAACGTATTGGTTGTTCTACACTAAAAGACTTTATTGAACAAAAGAAATTACACATAGTTGATGCAAATACAATTATTGAAATGAGTACATTCGAAGCAAGAGGAACTTCATATCAAGCATCAGGGAATAATCATGATGACTTAGTTATGAATCTAGTTATGTTTGCATGGTTTGCTACAACAGACATATTCAATGGTATTACTGATATCGATATGAAGAATATGTTATATAAAGAACAACTAAAAGCAATACAAGATGATTTATTACCATTCGGCTTTATTAGTAATGCAGCAGATACTGAAGTTGAAGAAGTGGTTGAGATAAATGGTACGAGATGGATCTCACATAATCCTGAATTATAAATTGTTATAAATAATAGTAATTGAGTTCGTACCGTATTATGTAATCACATACTATTTACCCATTGAAGAGGATAATAACGATGGCATTTCAAGTATCGCCTGGTGTCGAGGTAAAAGAAATCGACGCAACAAATGTGATACCCGCAGTATCTACCAGCATTGGTGGAACAGCAGGGTATTTTAAATGGGGTCCTATCGCAGAAATTATGACGGTTAGTTCTGAAAAGCAACTAGCTGATACCTTCGGTGCCCCAGATGACGCTAATACAGCTAATGGATTTTTACCTGCAGCTGGATTCTTAAAATACGGATCAACTTTACGAGTTATTCGCCAAAATGCAACCGGCGCTTTAAACGCTGGTGACGGTGCGGCTGGTGTATTGGTTACTAACAGTGCATCATACCAAAATGATTCGATCGCCTTTGGTACTAATGAATTCATTGCACGATACGCAGGCGAGTTAGGTAACAGTATTTCAGTTGTTACAGTAATTCCTGGAACTACTCCAGCGACTGATCAATTTAATAATGGGGAGGGGTTGACAGGGTTTGCACCATATCGATCATATTTTAATGGACCACCAAGTACTTCAGATTTTGCTGTAAGTCTTGGCGCTACATCAGCGAATGATGAAATACATGTAGTAGTAGTAGACGCCGGTGGTCTTATTACTGGTACTGCAGGTGCCGTATTAGAAACGTTTGGTTATTTAAGCCAAGGTATTAACGCTAAAGGCTCTAATGGCGGAAGTAATTATTTTAAAGATGTTATTAATGCAACCTCTGAATATATTTGGTTTGGTCGAGAAGCAACTCGAACTGCTAAAGCTGGTACACCAACTACCCTTACCAGTTCTACTACGATTGATACTGCAACTGCAGCTCCTTTTGTTGGTACCTTTAGTAATGGTAGTAATGGTACATACGCTGCAACTGATACTGCTACTGCAATTGAACTATTTAAAAATGACGCTTTAGTAGATGTTAACTTATTGTTTGCTCAAGGTGATGCTGTTTTTGCTGACACTACCGTTAATGCCGCGCTAATTGAAGTTGTAGGGGTGAGAAAGGATCTTATATCGTTTATTTCTCCTCCTCCTGCTACAACTACTGTTTCTAATCCTATGAGTGCAACAACTGGTGTGTTTGGTTACTTCGCTCAAGCTGGTGTTTCAACTTCATCTTCATATGTATTTGCTGATTCTAGTGCTTTGTATGTCTATGACAAATATAATGATGTATATCGTTATATTGCTGCATGTGGTCATATGGCTGGTCTTTGTGCAAATACAGATCGTGTATCTGATGCTTGGTTCTCTCCAGCTGGACAAAATCGTGGTCAAATCTTAGGTGTTACTAAACTAGCATTTAGTCCATCTAAATCTAATAGAGATGATTTGTATCGTGCACGTATTAATCCACTTGTTTCTTTCCCTGGATCTGGTGTTCAGTTATTTGGTGATAAAACACGCTTAGCTAAACCTTCGGCCTTTGATCGAATCAACGTACGTCGATTATTTATTGCTTTAGAAAAAGCAATCGCAAATGCTTCTGAAGCAATGCTTTTCGAATTCAATGATGAATTTACACGTGCTAACTTCCGTAATATGGTCGAACCCTTCTTACGTGATGTAAAAGGTCGTCGCGGTATTACTGATTTCTTAGTAGTATGTGACGAAACAAATAACACAGGTAATGTAGTAGATAGTAACCGTTTTGTTGCTGATATCTATATTAAACCTGCTCGATCAATTAACTTTATTACATTAAACTTTGTTGCCACACGTACTGGTGTAGAGTTTAGTGAAATTGCTGGACAATAAACGGGAGTAAATAAACAATGGCTATCTTAGGTGTAGATGACTTTAAGTCAAAATTAACGGGTGGTGGCGCTCGAGCCAACATGTTCAAAGTGACATGTAACTTTCCCGGTTATGCTCAAGGTGATGTAGAATTAACATCATTTTTATGTAAAGGCGCTCAATTGCCGGCATCGATCATTGCCCCAATTGAAGTACCTTTCCGCGGTCGTAAGCTACAAATTGCTGGCGATCGTACATTCGAACCATGGAGTATCACAATCATTAATGATTCTGAATTCGTAATCCGTGATTCATTTGAGCGATGGATGAATGGTATTAATCAGCATAACCAAAATAATGGTTTTACTGATCCAGTTGAATATCAAGCTGATATGATTGTTGAACAATTACGTCGTGATGGTACTGTTGCAAAACGGTATGATTTCCGAGGTACTTGGCCTTCAAATGTATCTGCAATTGATGTTAACTATGATTCAGAAAATACGATCGAAGAGTTCACTGTTGAACTTCAAGTTCTATATTGGGAATCAAATACCACTTCTTAATTGGTGTATAAATAATATAGCGAGGGGAAAATATTTCCCCTCCGTTATTATGAGGATGATAAAGCATGGCTGAATTATTTGGCTTTGAAATAAAAAGAAAAGGCGATAAGCAGAAGGACGATAATCCTTCGATCAAATCTTTTGTGCCTGATACAGAATCGGACGGCGCTGGTGTTATAAAGGCTGGTGGTCACTTTGGATCATATGTTGATCTAGATGGTGATAGTGCTAGGAATGAAGCGGACTTAATACTTAAGTATCGTGACGTTGCTTCGCATCAGGAATGTGATGCTGCTATCGAAGATATTGTTAATGATGCGATTATTGGAGACTATGATTCATCTCCTGTTAATGTCGTATTAGATAAAGTAGATACCTCTGACGCTATTAAAGAAACAATCAGAGAAGAATTCGATAATGTGTTATCTATGTTGAACTTTAGTCAGCATGGTCATGACATATTTAAAAAATGGTATATTGATGGAAGATTACCATACCATATTGTAATTGATACAAAGAATCCAAAGAAAGGTATTCAGGATTTAAGATACATTGATCCTACTATGCTTCGTAAAGTAAAGGAAGTAAAAGAAGTACAAGATCCAAAAACCGGAGCAACTCTTGTTTCTAAATCTAATGAGTTCTTTTTGTATTCCGATCCTAATGGTACTAGTAATACTGGTAGTAAAGATGCTTTAAAGATTCATAAAGATTCAATTGCATATTGTACATCAGGTATGTTAGATCCAACGCGCACAAGGATCCTTTCATACTTACAAAAAGCTTTAAAACCAGTTAATCAACTTCGTATGATGGAAGATTCATTAGTAATCTACCGTATATCACGTGCTCCAGAACGAAGAATCTTTTATATTGACGTAGGTAACTTACCAAAAGGTAAGGCTGAAGAATACTTACGTGGTATCATGAATCAATATAGAAACAAACTTGTATATGATGCAAATACTGGTGCGATTAAAGATGATAAGAAACATATGTCTATGTTGGAAGATTTCTTCTTGCCACGTCGTGAAGGCGGTAAGGGTACTGAGATCACAACACTACCAGGCGGAGAAAACCTTGGTCAAATTGATGACATCTTGTACTTTCAGAAGAAATTATTTAAAGCTTTAAATGTACCAATGGGTCGTTTAGAATCAGATACTGGATTCTCTTTAGGTAGATCATCTGAGATCAATAGAGAAGAAGTTAAGTTTAAGAAGTTCATTGATAAACTAAGAATGAGATTCTCTGATATATTCATGCAGTTACTTAAAACTCAACTGATCTTAAAGGGTATTATCACAACTCAAGATTGGGATGAATGGAAAGAAGATATTAACTTCGATTTCATTGAAGATAACTATTTCTCAGAGTTAAAAGAGTCTGAAATGATTCAACAACGATTTGAAATGCTATCTACTCTAGACGAATACGTCGGTAAGTACGTTTCAAATGCATGGGTTCGTAAAAATATTCTTAAACTTAGTGATGAAGATATTAAAGACATGGCTAAGGAAATGGACGCCGAGAAGAAAGATGATAGCGAAGGTGAAGTCGATATCGATCTTATGCAGTAGAAATAAAAAATAGTATAAATATATAATACAAAGAGGATATTATGAACACATTAGAATTAATTGATAACATTCAGCATGGTGATAACGTAACTGCTAAGAAAGATTTTGATACTCTTATGAGTCAAAAGCTTACTGCAGCATTAGATGCAAAGAAGATTGAGATTGCATCTACATTAGGTCAACCAGTACAAACAGAAGAAGACTAACATATGCTTACATTCAATGAACTCAGAGAGAAAGTCAAACTCGCTTCTAACGAAAAACAAGTTAAAGCAATGAAAGCCGGTAAAGGCAATAAGGTTGACATCGTAATTACTCAAAAAGGTAATAAGTTTGCTGTCTATATTAATGGCGATAAACTCGACGATTCCTTTAAAGATGCAAAGGATGCTGAAAAGAATGCAAATGACTTTATTAAACTTATGGGCGAGGAACTCGAACAATGAAATTAATATCTGAGTATCATGATAGTAACATACAAGTTATTACTGAAGCAAAATCAGACGGCAAAAAAGAATACTTCATTGAAGGTGTATTCATGCAAGCTGATAAAAAGAATAGAAATGGACGTATTTATGAAAGAAGTATCCTTGAAGGTGCTGTAAATAAATACGTTGAAGAACAAGTTAAAACTGGTCGTGCAGTCGGTGAATTGAATCACCCTGATGGACCTGGAATTAACTTGGATAAGGTTTCACATAGGATCACAGAACTTCGTTTCGAAGGTAGTGATGTTATTGGAAAAGCATCAATTTTACAAACTCCTATGGGTAAGATCGTTGAAGGTCTACTCGAGGGTGGCGTTAAACTTGGTGTATCAAGTCGTGGTATGGGTAGTCTTGAGAAAAAAAATGGTGTCATGAGTGTTGGAAAAGATTTCATGTTAGCAACTGTTGATATAGTACAGGATCCGTCTGCTCCCGAAGCATTCGTTAATGGTATTATGGAAGGTGTTGACTGGGTCTGGGACAACGGCATCCTTAAACCTCAGGAAATTGAAATAATTGAGACTGAAATAAAAGAGGCTCGAAATATGCGTTCATCGGATATTGAGATTAAAGCTTTTAAGAATTTCCTCTCTAAACTTGTAAACTCCTAAGGAGATAATATATGTCTATTAAAAATAAAGACATTGATAATGCTGAGCTAAGTGAAGAGCTCGTTGATGAGACACAAGTTGATTCATTAGACGAGGAAACACTTGAAGAGAAAGCAAAAGTCAAAAAGGAAGAAGACGACGTCGAAGAAGATGAAGACGAAGTTGATGTAGAAGAAGGCGCTGAAGATGGTGTTGATGGTGGTGATGGCCAAGAAATTGGTGGCGATCAAGAAACTGCTGGCGACGCAAAAGGTGCTAAACAGTCTACTGATATTCCTAAGACTAAAGCTGGTATCTTGAATGCTGCATATTCAATGATGAAAAAAGCTAAGAAAGATGAAGCTGTTAAGTTATACCAAGGTATGATGAAAGCTGCTAATGTGAAAGAAGATGTTGATGTTGAAGATACTCTTGTATCTGAAGATGCTGACGTTTCTCACATCGATTACGAAGAAGATCTTAATGTATTAGTTGCTGAAGAAGCTACGTTATCTGATGGATTCCGTGGTAAAGCTTCAACAATCTTTGAAGCCGCTTTAAAATCTAAAGTTGGTGTTGAGATCGATCGTCTTGAAAGTGAATACGCGAATAACCTAGAAGAAGAAGTTTCTTCTGTTAAAACTGATTTAGTTGAGAAAGTTGACGCTTACTTAAACTATGTAGTTGAAGGTTGGATGCAAGAGAATGAAGTTGCTGTCGAATCAGGTCTACGTACCGAAATCGCAGAAGGCTTTATGACTTCTTTGCAAAGTGTATTTAAAGAGCACTATCTTAGTGTACCTGAAGGTAAGGAAGACTTGGTTGACGAATTGTCAGAACAGGTTGCCGAACTTGAAGAGCAACTCAATAAAACCACTGATGAGAATGTTGAATTATTCACAACTGTACAAGAGTCACAACGTGCAGATGTAGTAAGAAAATATACCTCTGACCTAGCAGCTACTGAAGCTGAAAAACTTTCTTCTTTGGTTGAAGATGTAGAATTTGGCGATAGCGAATCTTTCGAAATGAAAGTGAAAACTATCAAAGAATCATACTTCATGAAAGAGTCTGTTGAATCTACTTCTGAAGTTGATGAAATTGTTGGAACAGAACAAGCTCTTACTGAGAATACTTCTGATTCAATGGCAAGATACACCTCAGCGCTTAACTCAAACGTATTTAAGTAAGCTGTAATTTAATTAAATAAACATTAATAGGAGAAACTAAAATGTTTAAATCAGATCAAGTCCTTATGGAAAAATGGGCTCCAGTATTGGACCACGAAAGTGCACCAATCATCGAGTCACACGAAAAGAAAGCAGTTACTGCTCGCCTTTTAGAAAACACTGAAGTAGCTTTACTTGCTGAAGCTCAACAAGGTACATACTCAATCTCGGAAGCACTTTCAGGCAGTACTACTGATTCTGTTGCTAACCCTGATCCTGTACTTATCTCATTAGTACGTCGTGCAATGCCTAACCTTATTGCATATGATGTTGCTGGTGTACAACCAATGTCTGGCCCAACTGGTCTTATCTTCGCGATGAAATCACGTTATGCTAATGGCGCTGTTACTACTGCTGATGATGAAGCATTATTTGACGAAGCAGATACTGATTTCTCAGGTGCTGGTACTCATAAAGCTGGTCAAGCAAGCAATGTTGGAGTTAACTTAAGTACTGTTGCTTCTGGCGATATTTGTCAAGTAACTGTTGCGACTGGCACAACTGGTGCACAGTGGACTACTGCTGGTGCAACTACAGCTGATGCTGTTGCTGCAGTTGGTTTAGTATTTACTGTTTCAGGTGCTGTTGCTGGTACTGGTAAAGTTGTTGTACTTGGTACAACTGGTACTGGTATTGCTACTGCAACTGGTGAAGATCAATCTCCAGCTGGTATGGGTTTCACAGTTGAAAAAGTAACTGTAGAAGCTAAAACTCGTGTTTTACAAGCTGAATACACAATGGAATTAGCTCAAGACCTTAAAGCTGTACACGGTCTAGATGCTGAAGCTGAATTGGCTAATATCCTTTCTGCTGAAATCCTTGGTGAAATCAACCGTGAAGTTATCCGTAACATTAACGAAACTGCTAAAACTGGTACTACTGGTACAGTTAACGGTGTTATTACAATTACTGACGATACTGATATGGGTGACGGCCGATGGCAAGCAGAGCGTTTCCAAGCTCTTGGTTTCCGTTTAGAGCAGGAAGCTAACATCATCGCTAAAGAAACTCGTCGTGGTAAAGGTAACTACATCATCGCTTCAAGTTCAGTTGCTGCTGCTTTAAGTGCTGCTGGTTCTTTAGCTTACGGTTCTGCTATCACTGCTGGTGATCTTACTGTTGATAATGCTGGTAATACTTTTGCTGGTACTTTGAAAAATGGTATGAAAGTCTATGTTGATCCTTATGCTCCACATGACTATGCTACTGTTGGTTATAAAGGTGCTAATACTTATGACGCAGGTTTATTCTACTGCCCATACGTACCACTAACTATGTTGAAAGCTGTTGACGCTTCTGATTTCCAACCAAAAATTGGATTCAAGACTCGTTACGGTATTCAACAAAATCCTTTCGCAGCTACTGCAGCTGGTATTGGTTCAGTTGGTGCAAACCCTTACTTCCGTCGTAACCTTATTGTTGGTGTATAATCAATAATAACTTCTTCGAAGTAAAAATTAAAAGGGGATCTTCGGATCCTCTTTTTTTTGCGTATAAATAAAGTTATAACGGAGATTAATTATGCCAGTTACATCAAACAAAAACTTTTTAAGCCCTGTTGGCTTTCAACTAAAGATAGACTATAGAAACTATCCTAATTTAGAATACTTCTGTACTGCTGCCACGGTTCCTGGAATCAGTATGTCTGAAGCTGCATCACCATATAGAGGCGCTAATATAGCATTTGAAGGTGATCGATTAAACTTTGATGATTTTACTGTAACGTTTAATATCACTGAAGATATGGATAACTACATTGAAACATATAAGTGGATGCATAACATAGTTAACGGTGAGCCTAGTAATAATACTGATGCAACTCTCATTATACTAAATTCACATAACAACAAGACAAGAGAAGTAACATTTAAAGGTATATTTCCAGTATCATTGTCAGGTTTAGAGTTTAATGTCGAAGGTGATATCGAATATCTTACTGCTGAAGTAACGTTTAAGTACAGTTTCTTTGAGATAAAATAGAACATATATATATAATATAACACTGATTGAAAAGGTTAAGACTATATGATTGATTTAAAGTCCATTCTAGAAATGTGGCAGAAAGATTGCGTTATTGATGAAATGCAATTAGACGAATCTTCCCGAGATTCGGCAAAACTACACGGCAAATACTTAGAGATTATGAGTATCAATAAGCTCACGTTAAGACGACGTGAAGCTGAGTTTAAAGTATTGCTTAAGAATAAGTGGTTACATTATAACGGTAAACTATCTAAGCAAGAGATGGATGATCTTGGTTGGGATTATGATCCGCTTAAAGGTCTTACAGTACTGAAAGGAGATATGGATAAATTCTATGACTCTGATCCTGTCATACAAGAAGCACAATCTAAAATTGAATACCTTGAAGAGTTTGATAAGACCTTAAAAGAGATCTTAGAGAACATCAAGTGGCGTCATCAAAATATCAAGAATATGATTGAGTGGCGTAAGTTTACAAGTGGAGTATAATGGATAAGATAATCGTATCAAAAAGTAATCACGTATTTCTTAACATACAAACTGATCCTGGAATTGAAATGGAACTAGCAGATCATTTTTGTTTCTTTGTTCCTGGATACAAATTCATGCCAGCATATAAGAATCGTATGTGGGATGGTAAGATACGATTATTTGATACACGTAAGAAGCAACTGTATAGTGGACTATTTAAGTATATGTACGAGTTTGCTCAAGCTCGTGATTATGAAGTTATCGTAGAAGATAATGATTACTACGGCCGACCTGATACTATTCAAGATATTGATGTTCCTGCTTTGTTATCAGAAATCCACCTTACTGCTGGCGGTAATAAAATTGAAGCTCGCCAATATCAACAAGATGCTGTTGAACATGCGTTGAGTAATAGACAATCATTATTGCTTTCGCCGACAGCTTCTGGTAAGTCTTTGATTATATACATGGCAATACGTTATTATCTAAGCACATATAATGAAGGTAATATCCTATTGATTGTACCGACTACTTCTCTTGTAGAGCAAATGTATTCAGACTTTGGCGATTATAGCCAATATGATGAATGGAACGTAGATGAAAACTGTCATAAGATTTATGGTGGTAAAGAGAAGTATGATATAAAACAACGAGTAGTGATTAGCACATGGCAATCGATATATAAGGAACGTGCACCATGGTTTGCAGATTATGGTATGGTCATAGGTGATGAAGCACATAACTTTAAAGCTAAGTCATTAACTGCAATACTTGAAAAGTGCTGTAATGCTAAATACAGAATTGGTACGACTGGTACTTTGGATGGGACACAGACTCATCAGTTAGTATTAGAAGGTTTGTTTGGTCCAGTACATAAGGTAACCACAACTAAAGCTTTGATGGATTCGAAAGACTTGGCTGATTTAAACGTATCTGTATTGCTATTAAAGTATGCTGATGAATACTGTAAACAAATCTCAAAGGTTAAGTATCAAGAAGAGATGGACTTCATTGTAAGACATGATCCTCGCAATCAGTTTATATCAAACCTAGCACTAGATCAAGATGGTAATACTCTTATTCTATTCCAGTATGTTGATAAACATGGTAAACCATTACATGATATGTTAACGAAGAAGTTAGAAGAAATGGGTAGAACGAATCGTAAACTCTTTTATGTATCTGGTGAAACAGGAGTAGATGATAGAGAGAATATACGAGCGATCACTGAAGGAGAATCCGATGCAATAATCGTAGCTTCAGTTGGTACGTTTTCTACAGGTATAAATATAAAAAGATTGAACAACATAATCTTTGCTTCACCATCGAAGTCACAGGTACGAGTACTTCAATCGATTGGTAGAGGATTACGTAAGTCGACTGATGGTAAAGCTACAAAGGTATTTGATATAGCTGATGATTTACATTGGAAAAGCAAAAAGAATTATACGTTAAATCATGCAGCAGAACGAATAAAGATATATAGTAAAGAGAAGTTTAAATACAAAGTATATGAGATTAAAATATGAGTGATGTTGAAAAAGTAATGGCCGGTGTGAATATACGTCAATTTAAACTTATGAATGGTGATGAGATTATTGGTCTAGTAGAATCGATTAATGAAACAAACTATATGATTGACAGACCATTTAAAGTAATCGTAAATCCAATTAAAACTGATGCATTCAACTTAGTACCATGGTTTGATTTGTCTTTAAGTAATACGTTCACCATCGATAAATCGATGGTAGTTGCACATGCTATTGTTGCCGATTCAATAAAAGAAACATACATTAAGTTTTCAGTAACTCTAGATCAAGCAAGTCAATATCATCTTGATAATCCATATGAAGATGAAGATGATACTCCTAATCTGATACCAGATACAACCGATACAGTACATTAATATTAGTATACCCCTGCCTCCCCGGTATACTCTATTATTATATCATACTTTCACTCAAATGTAAACCTTTATTTTAATTATTTTTACCTGTTTACTTTTCATCAAAAGTATGATATAATATACTCTTACGGAGATAATATATGACTAAAAAACTTAAACCAAAAGAAAAACCACATTACGTAAACAACAGAGAATTCTCATATGCTGTTGTTGATTATGTTAAATCAGTCAATGAAGCAATTGAAAAAGATGAAGTACCACCAAAGGTTACTGATTATATTGCAACATGCTTTATGAAGATATCCGAAGGACTGTCTCACAGACCGAACTTTGTTCGGTACACATATCGAGATGAGATGGTAATGGATGCTGTTGAAAACTGTTTAAGAGCTATTCGTAACTATAAGATTGAAACGGCTACTCGCACTGGTAACCCTAATGCATTCTCATACTTTACTCAGATTTGTTTCTTTGCTTTCATTCGACGTATCACTAAAGAGAAGAAGCAACAAGATATAAAGCATCGATTCATTGAACGTATGGGTATTGAAGATTTTATGGATATGGGTATGGATCCTCAAGCTGCATCTGATACGAGAGCATATGTTGATCAGCTTAAAGGTCGCATCGATCAAATCAAAACGAAAGATGAAGCAGTTAAACAGTTTGCTAAGGAAGAGAAAGCCACAGCAAAGAAACTAGAACTATTTATGGTATAATAATGAAAGTAGCTATTTTGAATGATACACATTGCGGTGTACGTAACTCATCAGATATATTCTTAAACTATCAAGAACGATTCTATTCTGAGATCTTCTTTCCTTACTTGAAAGAACATAACATTAAGAATATACTTCATCTTGGTGACTACTATGAACATAGGAAGTTTGTTAACTTTAAAGCTTTGAATCAGAATCGTAAAGTATTCTTAGAGCCACTTAGAGATAACGGTATTACTATGGATATTATCCCTGGTAACCATGATGTGTTCTATAAGAATACCAATGAGCTATGTTCTCTTAAAGAGTTGCTTGGTTACTTTACAACAAACGTAAATATCATAATGAAGCCAACTGTGTTGGACTATGACGGTCTAGGTGTAGCTGTCGTACCGTGGATTAATAACGCTAATTATAAAGAGTACACCGACTTTATTGCCAACTGTAAAGCTCCTATGCTTGGTGCCCATTTAGAGTTATTAGGATTTGACATGTATAAAGGCATGCCTAATCCACACGGTATGACGGCTGATTTATTCAAGAGATTTGAAATGGTCATGTCAGGTCACTTCCATACGAAATCAAATAAAGGCAATGTGCACTATCTTGGTTCTCAAATGGAGTTTACTTGGAGTGATGTTGATGATCCTAAGTTCTTCCACATACTCGATACTGAAACACGTGAGATTACTCCTATACGTAATCCTATTACAATGTTTGAAAAAATCGTTTACAATGACGAGAAAATAGATTATAATAGTATAGATGTAGAGCAATATCGACATAAGTTTATCAAAGTATTGGTTGTCAATAAGACAGACCTGTATCAGTTTGATAAGTTCATTGATCGATTGCAGAGCATTGAGTTACATGAATTAAAGATCGCTGAGAACTTTGAAGAGTTTGTTGGTTCAAGTGTTGATGATGATAAGGTCTCTTTGGAAGATACAAAGGACTTGCTTGATACATATGTTGATGCGGTCGAAACAGATCTAGATAAAGATAATATTAAAATGAAGCTACGGGAACTATATACCGAAGCACAAAACATTGAGGTTGTATGATACACTTTAAATTATGTAGATGGAAGAATCTTCTATCGACTGGTAATGAATTTACAGAGATTCAATTCGATAGAAGTCCGACTACACTAATCGTTGGTCAGAATGGTGCAGGTAAATCTACTTTACTTGATGCGTTATCGTTTGGTCTCTTTGGTAAACCACATAGGGATATTAAGAAAGATCAGTTGATCAACTCTATTAATAAGAAACATTGTGTAGTTGAAGTAGAGTTTAAGATTGGTGCATCTGATTTTAGAATTCATAGGGCAATTAAGCCTGGAAAGTTTGAAATCTATCAGAACGGTAATCTTATTAATCAGTCTTCAAGTGCACGTGATTATCAGAAGTTCCTTGAACAGAACATACTGAAACTGAATCATAAATCGTTTCATCAGGTTGTTGTACTTGGATCGAGTTCTTTTATTCCTTTTATGCAACTACCTTCGCACACTCGTAGAGATGTAATCGAAGATCTATTGGATATTAACATATTCAGTAAGATGAATGGTCTACTAAGAGAACGTAATGGTAAGATCAAAGAAGAGATTAAAGATATATCTCATCATATTGATTTAGTAAACAGTAAGATCGCTACTCAAAATAAGTATATAAAGAATCTAGAATCATTGAATGAAGGTCAAATCGATGATAAGCGTAAAAACATTAGTGAACATAAAAAGGTTATTGATGAAACGTTTAATGAATCTAGAGAGCTTGGTGAGGGTCTTACTAATCGTATGACTGGATATAGTAAAACCTATGAGAAACTAAACGATCGTTTGTTGTCATTAAGGTCTAAGGATATACAGTATAAGAATGATATTACACAGCTCGTAAAGAATTCAAAGTTCTATGAAGAGCATGATGATTGTCCTACATGTGATCAAGTCATAAGCCAAGATAAGAAGACTGAGAAACAAGAAGAGCTAAAACAGAATGCTATTCAGATTCAAAGCGATAAGGCAAAGGCTGCTGTCGCTATGAATGATTTGAATATCTCTATTAACTCAGTGTTAGATAGTCTTAATGAGTTAAAAGAAAAGCAAGGTCAAATTCTTTCGAATAACGAAAAGATCGCTGTCTTACAAAGTGAAGTTGATAAGACTCAAAAGGAAATCAATTCGTTATCTGGTCAGAATGGTGATCTTAAAAGAGCTAAGGTTGAATGCGATGAATTCCGCGAGTCAAAGGATTCATTCACTGAACGTAAACTAGAGTACCTTGAAGAAAGAACATACAATGAAGTCATTGGTGAAATGCTGAAAGATACTGGTATCAAAACCAAAGTGATTAAACAGTATCTACCAGTCATGAATAAGATGATTAATCAGTACCTACAAGTGTTGGACTTCTTTGTAGCATTCCATTTAGATGAAAGCTTTAACGAGACAATCAAATCTCGTCATCGAGATGCATTCAACTATGCTTCATTCTCTGAAGGAGAGAAACAACGTATAGATTTATCTTTGTTGTTTACATGGCGACAGGTAGCTAAAATGAAAAACTCTGCAGCCACTAATCTATTGATTCTGGATGAGACATTTGACTCTAGTTTAGACGTTGATGGGGTAGATTCCCTTACAAAGATCCTAGATACCCTTGAAGATGGCTCAAATGTGTTCATTATCTCACATAAAGGTGATGTTTTAGAGAATAAGTTCAGATCTAAGATCGAATTCATTAAAGAAAGGAACTTTTCAAAGGTTAAATAGTGTACTGTCACGAGAGGCACCTTAAAGTTATGAATCAAGGGGTATAACCTAATGATTCACTCTCGTGCATATAACCAAAAGTTATATACGTTATAACAAAACAATCTAAAAATACTACTAAAAAATGTTTACATTAGCACCCACCTATGATATAATATCTATATTATAAAGGAGTACATATATGTATCAAGTAAATCCACTACTCGCTAAGCTTTTAGCAAAAGAGAATCTAACTGTTGAACATGGCAATTATCATACTGCTTGGTTTGATGTTAAAAACCGTGTACTTGGTTTGCCTATATGGAAGGATCGAGGTAAAGACGTATATGATCTATTAGTAGGTCATGAAGTAGGTCATGCCTTATACACTCCATTAGAAGGCCTACATGATTCAAATGAAGAAATCAAAGGTTGTCCTCGATCGTACATTAACGTTGTAGAAGATATTCGAATCGAAAGATTAATTCGTGAAGCATATCCTGGACTAATTCGTTCATTCAAACGTGGTTACAAAGTCTTATTCGATACAGAGTTATTCGGTAAGGATCATGACTTTGCTACTATGAAGTTGATCGATAAGATTAACCTTAAGTCTAAGCTCGTTGATTTAATTGATGTACCATTTAATGATGAAGAGCTTGAATTATTTAATGAATCATTGAATACTAAAACGTTCTCTGATGTATGTACTGTAGTAAAGAAAATCCTTGCTTATACAAAAGAGCAAGAAGATGATAATAACGAAAAGCCACAGCAAGAAGATGCACAACCTACTGACGGCGATAGTGATGACAACAATGGCCATGATGATCAAGAGCCGGATGAAATCCAATCAGAATCTGAATCAGAAGACGAATCAGAAGAAGACGAATCAGAAGAAGACGAATCAGAAGACGAATCAGAAGACGAATCAGAACCAGAATCAGAACTTGATGATGAATCACCTGTTGTAGACGAAGATGGTGAAGACACAAACGAATCTTTAGAAGAGGACGAATCAGAAAAGGAAGAAAGTGGCAACACTACTCCTGCAGCTCCTATTCATGACGAACATGAAGAGATCTCTGAGACTGATGAGTTATTTAGATCTAACGAAAAAGAATTACTTGACGTAAACGAAGACGGTAGACAAACATTATTACTCAATGATTATAATCAGGCAGAAAGAGATCGAATGATTATACCATACGCTAAACTTAAGCAATATAGAGAGCAAACACGAGCTCGTCAGAATAGGTATTGGAAAGAGACAGAAGTAACGTACAATGTTCGTGCTAAATGCGCATCGTATATGAAAGATGTAAAGAAAGCGGTACAACCTGCAGTAAGAGAATTTGAAATGAAGAAAGCTGCTTATCAATGGCAGAGAGCATCAACTGCAAAAACTGGTTCAATCAATGTTGATAAGCTATATTCTTATAAGTATGATGAAGATATATTCTCACGTGTTACTCAAATGGCTGATGCCAAGAGTCATGGTCTTATGCTCTTAGTTGATTACTCCGGTTCTATGCATAATGTTCTCGGTAATGTTATTCAGCAGACTCTACACTTAATAACCTTTTGTAAATCTGTTAATATTCCATTTAGTGTGCATGCCTTTACTACTTCGTATGAAAAGAAACAAACACGAACCGGTTGTATGGATTCCGATGATATGTCACTTATCGAATTGATTAATTCTGATTTAAATAAAAAGGATTTTGATGAAGCTGTATATAACCTAACGTTACGTCTTGTCACTGCTGGTATAATTGATATGTCTAGTGATGTACTAAATAATTCAAAGATGCATCTATTTAATCCTAGAGAATATATAGGTGCTTGTGAAGAATATGGTTCAACTCCTCTTAATCAAGCTTATATGGTTATGAACGATGTTGTTAAGAAGTTTGTTAATAGACATAAAGTGCAAAAGCTAAACTTTGTTACTATCACTGATGGCGATGCAAATAGAATATACACATCTCGTAATAAGATAAAGGCTATAGCGACTACACCGGCATTTCGCGACGGTTCGGCTATTAAAGTCCAAGTTGGTGGTAAGATTATCAATACTCGTACTGGTAAATTTATGACAACCGATTTATTAGATAATATTCGTAAGACCTATAATGCGAATACGATAGGATTCTTCATTGCTTCAAGAAGTTCTGATTTTAACTACAGAATTGTTGGTATTGAAATGGATAAGAACCCAGATACATATGTCGAAACACTTGAGGCTAAACGGCAAGCTGCTAAAGAATATAAAAAGTACAAGTGTGTTGAATTTAAAGATGTCTATGGTTACAACACTTACTATATGCTCAAAGGTGGAGATGGTGAATTAGATACTGTAGCTGATGAATTCAATCCATTAAATACTAAGTCTATAGGTAAAGACTTTAAGAAGTTTGCAAAATCTAAGAAAACAAATAAAGTGTTAATGCAAAAGATTGGAGCTGAGGTAGCCTAATGAATGAACCAACTATACTCGATTGGATAAAGCAAGACTTCTCTAGTAACCCTCGAAGGTTCATTATTGAAGTCATTGCATGGATTCTAAGCATTAGCTGTAGTATCACTATGGCAATCACTGTACCTAATCCACCCTTGATTATTCTATATCCAATATGGATTACAGGATGTACACTGTATGCGTGGGCAGCATGGTCACGAAAGTCAACAGGCATGCTGGCTAACTATATGCTACTTGCATCTATTGATTTAATTGGGTTATATAGAATGGTTTTCTTATAACAAAATGATCTAAATAAAGTGAAAATAAAGGTATACAATTACAGCTACATGTGATATAATATACTTTATAAATTAATGAAACAGGACTTATATTATGAAAATCTCTACAATGACTATCCTGAAAACTCTGGCTAATAACTACCCAGATACTACGGTTTTTCGTAAGAACATTATCGACACTACTGCTCGCAAAATGGGTTACACTGGAAAAGATTTTGATTGTCTTATGACAAAAGAGAATCGAGTTAAGATTGGTTCTTATGACCTTTCTGCTGTATTACCAAAACCAACTGTTGAAGCTTCTCAACCAACGGCTGTAATGTCTATGGTTGCTTCAGTTACGAATTCTGAAAAGACATTAGTTGAAGTTGATCCAACATTTGTTCCATGGGGACCATTTGCTGATATAACTAAAATTCTTAAATCTCAAATGTTTTTTCCAGTCTATATCTCTGGGTTGTCAGGTAACGGTAAGACGTTTATGGCTGAACAAGCTTGTGCTAAACTCAAGCGTCAAGTCATTCGAGTTCAAATCAATCCTGAAACTGATGAAGATGATTTGATTGGTGGTTTTAGACTTATAAATGGAGAGACAGTTTTCGCTAAAGGTCCAGTTCTAAAAGCAATGGAGTCTGGTTCGATTCTCTTACTTGATGAGATTGATCGTGCTACTAATAAGATTATGTGTCTTCAAGGTATTCTTGAAGGTAAACCAGTCTTGGTTAAAAAGACGGGTGATATTGTCAAGCCTGCTCCAGGATTCAACGTTATTGCTACGGCAAATACAAAAGGTAAAGGATCAGAGGATGGTCGCTTTACAGCTGCTTCGATCATAGATGATGCATTCTTAGAACGATTCAATATCTCTATTGATCAAAAGTTTCCTTCTAAATCAATTGAAGAGAAGATCTTAAACCGCCACTTTGAGAAGTTTACTAGTAAACCTGATATTGACTTTGTTAATCATCTTGTCAATTGGGCTGATATCATTCGTAAGACTTTCTATGATGATGGCATTGATGAAGTTGTTTCGACTCGTCGATTATGTCACATAGTACAAACATTCTCAATCTTTGATAACAAATCTAAGGCAATTGATCTTTGTATCTCCCGCTTCGATGACGATACTAAGGAAGCATTCTTAGATCTCTACTCTAAAGTAGATGCTGGAGTCATTATCGAGCCACTTGATGAGCATGACCCGATGCGACATACAACTCATCATAGCTACTAATTAAACATAACACATAGGATAATATAATGAAACAAGATACACAATTTGATGTAAACAAATATAAGTTCAGTGAAGGTCAGCTACTCGAAGATTTAACTGCTTATATTCAATCAACATATTCAGAGCACTATTCGAAGAACAAATTCCAATCCACAGAGTTCATTATCGATTGTGGCCATGGAGAAGGTTTCGCTTTAGGTAATGTACTTAAGTATGTTCAGCGATACGGTAAGAAAGGTGGCAAGAATCGTGCAGATCTCTTAAAGGTATTACACTATGCAATTATTGCTTTAAGCGTACACGACCAAGAGATCGAAAAGCGAGCAATCAAATCAATAGAACCTGATGTGGATATGGATCCATATTGGGATGCTCGAGCTAATGACCGCTTAAATTCTCATTACGGCCAACCCAAAACAGGTACTAGAGATAATGACAGTTATCGCCAAATGCCCACAGAATTCTTATAAAAATAACAGTTTACATTTGCACTAAAGTATGATATAATATATAATCTTAAACAGGAGAAACAGTATGACAGTAAGTATTTCAAATGATACTCTATCTGTACTCAGGAACTTTTCAAGCATTAATCCTAATGTTGTGTTAAAGCCTGGACAAGAAGTTAAAACAATTTCAGAAGCCAAGAATATTCTTGCAGTGGCTGAGATTGCAGAAGACTTCCCTACAGAAATGGGCATCTACGATCTTAATGAATTTCTATCGGTGGTGAATCTGGTGAATGATCCCAAGCTAAACTTTGGTGATAATCATGTAGATATCGTTGGTGGTAACTCAAAGGTTAAGTATTTCTTTTCGGATTCAAGTATTTTAACGACACCTCAAAAGGACATTACCATGCCCAGCTGTGAGGTCGAAGTATCATTTACCCATGATACCTTGTCGCAAATCCGTAAAGCCGCATCAGCATTAGGTCACAGTGAAATGTCAATCACTGCTACTGATGAAGGTGTAAATATTAAAGTATTTGACTCAAAGGATAGTTCAGCTAATATATATAATATACAGCTTGCAAATGATGCTGGTTACACAGAAGGTCAATTCGAATTCGTAATCAACATCAACAACTTGAAGCTGCTAGATGGAGACTATGAAGTTAAAATCTCATCTAAACTTATTTCCGAATGGAAAAACACAACCCAAGCTGTAAGATATTACATTGCCTTGGAAAAAAATAGTAACTATAACTCTCAATAGGAGAACAACATGTCAGAAGAAAACACAACAGAAGTGCAAGAAGAGGCCACAGAGGTTCAATTGTCATTTGCTGATATCGCCGCCGTAGTACAAATTATCGATATTACTACAAAGCGTGGTGCATATGAAGGCGCTGAACTTGAAAGCGTTGGTAAAGTACGTAATCGCTTTGCCGCATTCGTAGAAGCTCAGCAGGCTGCTCAAGAACCAGAAGCTGGAAGCGCTACTGCCACAGACGAATCAGGTGATCCTGTCGAAGTCGAAGAAGTCTAATTTAAAACAAACTAAAGGTCTTATATAATGGTTACAAGTGAAAAGCAATTGCTCATCGAAGCTCTCAAAAAAGGTAGTGTTACCGTAACATTCACTAAGGTTAATTCTGGTGAAATACGTGTAATGCCATGTACATTAAATCCCGAGGTACTTACTGCTAATGGCATTGATACCGTTACTGTCGAAAGTCAAAAACCCACGAACGATCAAATCGTTTGCTGGTCTTTGGACAAAGATGCGTGGCGATCATTCAATGCTGATACAGTAGTTTCTTGGGAGGTCCTTTAATGAATGAATTTTTATGGGTAGAAAAGTATCGACCACAACGAATTAGCGACATAGTCTTACCTCGTATAATCAAAAAAACGTTTGAAGATATTGTTAAAGGAGGTGACCTACACAATATGCTTCTTACCGGTACAGCCGGTCTTGGTAAGACTACTGTAGCTAAAGCGTTATGCAAAGAACTCGATCTCGATTATATTCTAATCAATGGATCGGAAGAAGGCAATATCGATACGCTACGCGGAAAGATCAAAAAGTTTGCATCAACAGTTTCTCTTCAGGGTGGCTACAAAGTAGTCATCTTGGATGAGGCAGACTATCTTAACGCACAATCAACACAACCAGCACTTCGTGGATTCATTGAAGAATTCTCTTCTAATTGCAGATTTATTCTAACGTGTAACTTCAAGAATCGTATTATTGAACCACTACATTCTCGATGTACACCAATTGAATTCAATATTGCTAAGAAGGATCATCCAGCATTAATGGCTTCCTTTATGGAAAGATGCGAAATGATACTCAAAGATGAAGGTATTGAATATGACAAAGCAGTCATTGCTGAAATCATTATGAAGTACTGTCCTGATTGGCGTCGTGTTCTTAATGAACTACAACGTTATTCAGCGTCAGGTGTAATTGATTCAGGCATCTTAGTTTCGATATCAGAAGTAAATATTGAAACTCTTATGAAGTCTCTTAAAGGTAAGAACTTTAAAGGTATGCGTCAATGGGTAGTTGATAACATTGATGTTGAACCTGCTGCACTATTCAGACGTATATACGACAACATGGGTGACTATATTGATCCACAATCTATACCTCAACTTGTTCTTATCCTCGCTGATTATCAATACAAGAATGCATTCGTAGCTGATCATGAACTCAATGTGGTAGCATGCCTCACTGAAATCATGGCAGGGGTTCAGTTCAAATGAACCCATTCGAATACATAAATGCCATCAACAATACCAAGAAAGACATCATGGTAGATGACATTGCTGAATCTAAATACACGCCGTTTATGGTCAATAGGAGCTTATCTTATTTCCCAGACACGGTGTTGTATGCCAACGAAATGAATATCCAACATCATATTGATAACCGCCTTCAATTTGATTTCTTTATAAATATAGTTAAGAAAAAGAAAAGGTTCTCTAAATGGTCTAAACCTGAAGAGATCTCTGATTTGAATGTCGTAAAAGAATATTATGGTTATAGCAATGAAAAAGCTAAATCTGTATTATCATTATTTACTGATGAACACTTAACTGAATTGAGAAAAAGGATGAACAAAGGTGGAAAACAATAATCAACAAACTAGCCCGTGGACACCAGCTGACATGCTGGAAGTCAACCTAAACGAACCTGATGATTTTTTAAAGATCAAAGAAACATTAACTCGTATTGGCGTGGCATCTCGTAAAGACAATAAGCTATATCAAAGTTGTCACATATTACATAAGCAAGGTCGATACTTTATCGTTCACTTTAAAGAGTTATTCTTATTAGATGGTAAGCCATCAAACTTAATTGAGAATGATATTCAACGCCGTAATACAATTGCTACGTTATTAAGTGATTGGGGTTTAGTCGAGATTGGTAGTGTTAACGCATTCGAAAGCCTCGATAAAGCTCCGTTAAGACAGATTAAAGTTATTCCTCATAAAGATAAAAATCTATGGGAACTATGTCCTAAATATAATATAGGCAATAATCCTAATTAGGAGATAGTAATAATGGCGATAAAAGATAAGTTTTCAAACGCAGCAAATGAAGCAGCAGGTATAATTGATGAATTGAGTATAGATCATCATATTCAAGAAGAATTTCCTAATTTGGCTTCTAGCAATGGAGAAGATGAAAATTTGAGTATGTCAGAGTACGCAGCAGCTGCTGGAATCACAGCAGGGCAGCCAATTAAATTTTCTGATATGTTTGGTTTGTCTAACTTTGATAAGTTTTATTTAAAGCCAGGTTACAGAAAGCAATGGTACAAATTAGACACCCGATTTGTCCTTTCTCCACACGAATCAACACAATATGGCTTCGGTAATAAAAACAACTATATACATTTCCCCTACGTGTACTCACGTAATTATGCACAGGCCGAGCTCGGGTTTGGACAAGTTAATGCGAATATTCCTGCTATTGGATCTAGGAATACTAATCTTAAAATTCCTGGTTATAGCAGATGTGATATTAAACTAATAGACCATGCCGAAGAGCTTGATGATGACAGTTCTACGGTACTATATACTGAAGGATATCCTGATATTAGACTAGATATCAAATCGTATGACGAATATCCTCGTTATACTTATGCAGCCCGCGACCTTAATCCTGACCTTTATGATCCTCATTGGAACTGGATGAAAATTACTGGTAGATGGGTCACTCGTTCTAATAACACTTTACAGTCAATTCCGACTAGCTATTACTTTTGGAGAGGCGGCTCCGAGGTGCAAACTGACTCCTATGCTTCCTATGGTGTCTCGAATATACAATCTTGGACGTATCAAGACGCCTTAAATAACCCGGGTGGTCTTGTGAAATGTAACCATAATCAAACAATCACTAATCCTAGAGTGAATAAGATCTTTGAGACTGTCATGCCAAACGGTATATTTAACTCTAGGAATGATGATGTATTATATTGGGATAAGCCTACAACTATGGAAGAGGTCGCTGATAATTATATAAAATTTTTTGGACTGTACGGCACACCTAACCATGCGCCGATTTGGGGTACTAGATACGCAGATACTGATAATCGTCGTGACTTTAAGTTTTTCCCAGCTGGGTTCCACAACGTCTCTTATTTTGGTGGTTCTGGTACAAAATCATACCGTTGGGTTGTACCTCAAGACGGCAGTGATAACTTTCAAGTAATGTATGGTAATGCTAGAAAATTTTCTGATGTTAGGTTTAGTACTAATGCAGAACACGCGGATAATGAATATACTATAGAATTTCTTGTCGATCATGATGAGAATCCATGGAAGTCGGCTAATACTGATGCAGGCGAATATTTTAAATATTTTTAAATATAAGTGATCTAAATATTATATTTTTTACTAAAGTATTTTCACATAAGTATTATACTTTAGTATAAATAAAAATGAACCGCTGAATATTCAGGGTTCTATTACTAACCTTGCTAATTTAAATAGGAGGTCAAAAAATGACTAATGCAAGACTACACGTACCACGTTCACTTTTTCTCGGATTCGAAGGTTTATTTGACGATTTAGAGAGGATTCATTCTTCTGCGCGCAATGGGGATAACTATCCACCACATAACGTTGTGAAGATTGATGATGAGAATTTCCTCATTGAACTAGCAGTTGCAGGCTTTACTGAAGACGATTTAAACGTTGAAGTAAAGGAAGGCATACTGAAAGTTGCTGGAGAGATAAAAGACCAAGGGAATAATGAATACGTTCATAAAGGCATTTCGTCTCGCAGGTTCGAGAAATCATTTAGGATTTCAGAATTTGTAGTAATCGACGATGCAGATCTAAGGAATGGCATACTTGTGGTGAAAGCCAGAGTTGAATTTCCAGAAGAGAAGCGTCCTAGGAAGATCAATATCGGATCTGCTGGGACCTCAACCGAAAAAACCTTTATCCAAGATTGATTCAGTTGAATACCAGTAGAATTAACTAATCTACTGGAGAGAATTATGAAATATTTAAACCAAGATTCGATTAAAGATGCTGGCGATAAGTGCAAACTCTGTGCTACTATTGCTACTTTCATTAGCGTGCCATATTTGTTAATATGGTTAGTTGCTGTAAGTCTTTAATCGTAACACCCTTCGATAGGCGACTTCGGTCGTCTATCACCTTTCAAAAATAACAGTTTACATTTACGCTAAAGTATGATATAATATACTTCTATTATGAAAAGGTGACTATGAAATTCTATACTAATGTAACTCGTTATGGCAATCAACTACTCGTTCGTGGCTATGACGGTAATCGGCGATTCGCTGATAAAATCAAATACCAACCAACACACTTCGTATCGACAAACAAACCTACTGAATGGCAATCTCTATGTGGTAAACCCGTAGCGCCTATCACACATGATTCTATGCGTGAAGCTAAGGATTGGATTGAAATGAACAGTGGCGTCGTCGGCCGTAACATTTTTGGCAATGATCGATATATCTCTACGTATATCAATGATGCATATCCAGGTCAAATCGAATTTGATCGTAACAAGATTAACGTAACTACAATCGATATCGAAGTTGAATCTGATGATGGATTCCCTGAACCTGAATCAGCAGAAAAAGCAATCATATCAATCACAATTAAAAACAATATCGATGATACATATTACGTGTGGGCTCTAGGTGAATATGACGTAGAAAAGACACTTATGAAAGACCACCCTGTTATCTACAAACGGTTCATCAATGAAGCTCAACTGCTTATGGCATTCACTGACTTCTGGCGTGGTCCTAATTGTCCTGATATCGTAACTGGTTGGAACTGCAGATTCTTCGATATTCCATATCTTGTCAATCGTACAACCAAAGTCCTTGATGCTGAATTCGTTAAACGATACTCTCCGTGGGGTATGGTAGAATCACGTGATGTCACTCAGATGGGTCGCACTCAGCAGTCTTATGAACTTAAAGGCATAGCCATTATTGATTACCTCGAGCTCTTTAAGAAGTTCGGTTACTCTTACGGTCCACAAGAATCATATAAACTCGACCATATTGCTCACGTAGTTCTTGGTGAAAAGAAACTATCCTACGAAGAACATGGAAACTTGCATACTCTCTATCTAAACGATTATCAGAAGTTCATTGATTATAACATCAAAGATGTAGAGTTGGTTGATCGCTTCGAAGACAAGATGGGTCTTATTACTCTATGTCTCACAATGGCATATAAAGGTGGCGTTAACTATAATGATACCTTTGGTACAACTGCTATATGGGATTCAATCATCTATCGTGAATTGTTCCAAAAGAAAGTTGCTGTTCCATTCAGTGAAGTCAAATTCAAATCACCGTATCCTGGTGGTTATGTTAAAGATCCACAAGTAGGCCTTCACAAATGGGTTGTAAGCTTCGATTTGAATTCACTATATCCATCATTGATTATGCAATATAACATGTCACCAGAAACAATCATCGAAGGCGAACGATGTAACGTTGACATTCAATCATTGCTTGATAAGAAAATGACATTCGAAGGTAGCGGCAAATCGATTGGTGGTAATGGTCAAGTCTTTCGAACTGATAAGAAAGGCATCTTGCCTGATATCATCGATGGCATGTATACCGAACGTGTTGGAATCAAACGTCAAATGCTTGATGCTCAACAAGCGTTACAGAATGCTGACAAGACTGATAAGCAAACCATATACAGTATCGAACGTGATATTGCCATTGCTGAAAACAGACAGATGTCTATCAAGATTCTTCTAAACTCTCTTTATGGTGCACTCGGCAACAAGTACTTCAGATTCTTTGATCAACGTATTGCTGAAGCTATCACATTGTCAGGTCAGCTATCGATCAAATGGGCTGAAGTTGCAATCAATGATTACCTTAACAAAGTACTTAAAACAGATAAAGATTATGTCATTGCAATCGATACCGATTCGCTTTATGTTAACCTAGACCCATTGGTAGAAGCTGTAAAACCTGCTAATCCTGTAGACTTTCTTGATACTGTTGCACAAAAGAAACTCGAACCAGCTCTTACTGAAGCATATACTAATCTATTCAATATGATGGGTGGCATTGAAAACAAGATGGTTATGGGTCGTGAAGTTATCGCTGATACTGGAATCTGGACTGCTAAGAAACGTTACATCCTGAATGTACATGACAACGAAGGTGTACGTTATGCAGAACCTAAGCTCAAGATCATGGGTATCGAAGCTATCAAATCTTCCACTCCCATGCCATGTCGTGATGCTCTTAAAGACATCTTTAAGGTAATCATTGATGGTAGTGAATCGAAGACTCAAGCTGCAATCAAAGAGTTCAAGGACTACTTTGTGACACTACCTGCACATGACATTGCATTCCCGCGTGGTGTGTCTAAAGTCAAAGAATACAAAGACAACAAACTGATCTATAAGAAAGGTACTCCTATTCATGTTCGCGGTAGTCTACTCTATAACAAACGTGTTAAGGATCTATCTCTTACGAAGAAGTATTCACCTATCAAAAACGGTGATAAGGTCAAATTCATCTATCTTCGTAAACCAAACGTCATCAAGGAAAACGTCATATCGTTTCCTGATTACCTACCATCTGAATTTGTAATCGATAAATACATTGATTATGACTTACAGTTCCAGAAAACATTCCTTGATCCAATCGAACCGATCCTTGGTGCAATCGGCTGGTCTTCCGAAGAAAGAGCTTCCCTTGAAGACTTCTTTGGATAAAAAAAAGGTTTACTTTTACTTAAAACTATGTTATAATATACATTCAAACAACGGAGAAAACTATGCAAACTGTACAACTATTAAAACTCGTATCTGGTGAAGAACTCTTAGGTCGAGTATCACGTGATGACAACTCTAATTATCTAGACGCGGTATATACCATCACTATGCCAGTCACAATCGTTCAAGACGAAAGCAACATGGGCTTCGAGCCATTCATGCCTTATTCTGATTCTGATTCATTTGAAATCAGTGGTGATAAAGTTATTCTAGCAGCTAATCCTACTGTTTCGTTAAAGGATTACTATATTAATGCAACAACACCAGCTGAAACTGAATCAGTAATTGACTTGTCAGCAACATCAGGGATTATCGTATAATGAGTCAGAACTGGGTAAAAGATATTCACGAGATGCAAACAAAGTATGGCACTCGTGATTGGGTTAATGATAACCTTAATGCTAAGAAGAAGCTTCAAACCTTCCTTGATTTTCGTTTGGATTTTATTGAAGAAGAATTCGAAGAAACACTTAAAGCAGTTCATATCGATAAAGATCCTGAAGAAATCGTTGATGGTCTAATCGATATATGTGTTGTAGCAATTGGCACACTCGATGCATTTGGTGTTGATCCTTATAAAGCATGGGATGAAGTACATGAAGCTAATATGGCAAAAGTGATTGGTATTAAACCGTCACGTCCTAATCCACTTGGTGTACCAGATCTGGTTAAACCTGAAGGCTGGATGGCTCCAAACCATGTAGACAATCATGGTCTATTCACACATGTCGTAACTGAACAGTTAGGTTTATTTGATGACAATAGCACTGACAATATTTGATAGCATATATGATAACAGTACTTCTAAACGAGTTGATTATAATAACTTTGATCAATTCGAACAGATACTGTATAAGCTAGCAAACGAAAAAACATTCAAGCAAAAGAAAGATGCACCTCTTATCTCTCCAGCAACCTACGTTGAAAACTCTAAACGAGCCAATGCCAACGTAGTTGCTTGGGGTGGTTTTGGTATTGTTGATGTTGATGATTACGTAGGTAATGTTGAAGACATCCATAGACAATACGAAGAGTATCGATACGTATGCTATTCAACTGCAAGCTCTACCAAAGAGAATCCTAAGTTTCGATTAGTATTCCCTTTGACTAAGTGGGTTGATAGTGAACAGATCAAGCATTTCTGGTATGCACTGAATAAAGAGATTGGTGATATCGCTGATGTTCAAACGAAAGATCTTTCTCGTATGTATTATATTCCAGCAACGTATGAAGGTGCTTATAACTTTATCTTCTCTCATGATGGTAAGGTTATGAATCCTGATGAGTTAATGGAAAAACATCGATACATATCTAATAGTAGTGATTCATTCTTTGATAGACTACCTCCTGCAATTCGCGAAGGTTTGATTGAACATCGTAAGCAACAATTAAATAATACAAACTTCAGTTGGTCTGGTTATGCAGATTGTCCTTTCGTAAACAAACGACAAGTTGAAGAGTATAAGGCTATCACTGGTGGTGGTTGGTATTATAAGATGTATCAGATTATGGTTTCTACAGCAAGTAACGCTATGAAACGTGGTTATCCAATCACAGCTCAAGAGATCGCATATATATGTCGTGACCTTGATAATAATACAGGCATGTGGTATGGGTCACGCGATCTAAATAAAGAAGCAGATCGTGCAATTGAGTATATCTTTAGGAGTAACATATGAAACGTAACAAATACTGGAGACTATGGGCTAAGTCTCTTGGTGAAAAGGTTGGCACTACAGATCGTGAAGCCGATCATATAGCCATCATACGAAGTACCGTAGTCCTAGTCAATTTCGTAACATGTTTCTTTATTATCGCAGGAGTGATACATCAATGGTAGAATTATTCACGTTTATTATTTGTTTTGCAATAGGTCGATTTGCGTGGTTTGTCGCATGTCAACTAACTAATTATTTTGATGGTAAGGAGATTAATAATGACAACAGTAAGTAAATTTATCAATCAAATTAATAATCATAGATATGTCGTAGATGAGTGGTTACTCAATGCTTTAGAACAGGAGTATCAAAAAGGTTCTTATAGCAATAGGGACAATGTTGAAGCATTGGCTCTTGAACTTACGCTATATAAAGAATGCGGCTTTAGTAGACCATCTACATGGAGATATGACGTCAAACTATCTGAATCGTTATTCATTGATTTAAAACGTCGTCCAAAGTGGTCTAATAATATATCACTATCCGGTAAAGGTCACTTGGAAGAATCTCATCGACTAGGTCAACTTACTCATATTGTAAGCTATACTCAAAACATTGAGAGTAATTATAAGATAGGAGATCTTCTTACATTTGATGCTGATGGTTACTTACCAGTCATGGAAGCATTAAACGTTGCACGGGATACGATGAGCTCTTACAAATTACTTGATAAAAAACGTTTACATTTGCGCTAAAGTATGATATAATATATGTATATTAACGAGGAATATTAATAAATGAAAGAATCTTTAAAAGTATTACAGGAATGCGCTGATCTACAGCTCAAAAAATCTAATGATTACCAAAACCCTAACTCAAACATTGTTCAAGCTGACTACTATCCACGTGGTGTTGCTACAATCCTTGATACAGTATATGGTAAAATACTCCGTATGTATTCAGTTCTTGAAGCAATGGAACATGATAAAGATTATAATCCCAACTTTGAATCGCTTGAAGATTCAGCAAAAGATCTAATCAACTATAGTTCATTCATTGTTGCTTATATCCGTGGTGAAGTTGAAGGCCAATCAAATGATCGTGACTTCTTGAATCGTAAAGTAGAAGTTAAATCTTCTAATAAAGGAACATGGGATAGCTTCTTTGATAGTCATTGGTCCTCAGATGATCAGGTATGGCCTGATGAAATGCTAGACCTAACTGTAAATAATGGTAAATGCGAAGATCCTTCGCTACGTGTAAGTGGTGTTCCATTGCCAATTGATTCTGATTCAGTATACTTTCGAAACTTAAACACTGAACCAACTTACCTTGGTGATAACCATTGGCTGCGTAGTGATGGTACAACATTCGAGAATGCACATCGACCTAAACCTAAGGATGCTAAATAATGATAATGCAAAATGTTGAAGATATTCGTCAATACTTTGTTGATGAACTAGAAGCAGAAAACTTTACAACTGATCGTACCGGTTCTAAAACAATTGAGCTACTTGGCGCATCATTTATTGCTGATGAAAATGCAATCTTCGGTACTCCAAATGAAGACTACATTCAAAAAGAACTTGAATGGTATGATAGCGAATCGACTAATATCTATGATATATCGAATGAGCCTCCTAAAGCATGGAAGATGACAGCCAATGATCATGGTGAAATCAATTCAAACTATGGTAATCTAATCTATAATGCTAAACACTACAAGCAATACTATAACGTATTAAGTGAATTGCGTGGCAATGAGGATTCACGCCGTGCATCGATGGTATATCAACGTCCTTCTATATGGGTTGATTATGATGCTAATGGTAAGAATGATTTCATTTGTACGAATGCAGTAACGTATTATATTCGTGATGATCAACTTCATTGTGTAGTTCAAATGCGATCTAATGATGTGGTCTTTGGTTATAAGAATGATTTCGCATGGCAAGAACATGTGCTATATCACTTATGTCAAGATATAAATGACTTTCAAGGTAGACCACCAATTACAGTTGGTAATATCCATTGGCAGGTTCAGAATCTTCACGTATATGAGAGGCACTTTGATCTTGTCAAATAAATGGGATAAACGTTATATGGAATTGACCGAGGTGGTAGCATCTTGGTCAAAAGATCCATCAAAGAAAATAGGTGCCGTAGCCATTGGTTCTAAAGGTCAAGTATTGGCTCAAGGATTCAATGGCTTTCCTCGTGGCATTGATGATACTGATGAGCGATTAAATGATCGTTCTAAGAAGTATAAGTATGTCGTCCACGCTGAAATGAACCTCATATATAATGCTACGTTCAATGGGATATCCCTTGATGGTTCAACCGTTTATATACATGGTTTGCCTCTTTGCTCTGAATGCGCAAAGGGTCTTATTCAAATCGGCGTGAAACGAATCGTAATGTGCAAAAACTCATTAGAAAACTCTGATGAAAAATGGCTAGAATCATTTGAGCTCACTATACAATTACTTAACGAGGCAGGAATACATTGGAAAACCATATAGATACTAACACAACATTAACTCACGTGAGCTACTCTGATCCAGTCAAATCTCTCACATAAAAAAACTGATATAAAGGAGAAAATTATGTCAAAAATTAATATCGCTATCGCAGGCGTAGGTAACTGTTCATCGGCACTTATTCAAGGTGTCCAATATTATAACGAAAAACCAGAAGACACTATCGGCTTGATGTTTCAAGACATTGGTGGTTATTCAGCTCCAGATTTTAATTTTGTAGTTGGCTTCGATGTTGATTCACGTAAGGTAGGTCGACGATTAAATACTGCAATCTACGCAAAACCCAATTGTAACATGGAAGTATTTCCTCCAGGTCACGACATGAGTTGTATTGCTAACGAATCAGTAGTATATCGATCACCAACCCTTGATGGTATTGCACCTCATATGAATGATCTAAATGAAAATATTTCGTTTTTAGAAGATACAGAAACAGCTCCAATTACTGCTTCTGAATATCGTGATATTCTTAAAGCTCGTAATGTTGACGTCTTACTTAACTATATGCCAGTAGGTTCAGAAGAAGCAGCTCAATGGCATATCGAAAATGCTATTCGTGCAGGAGTACATGTTGTTAACTGTATGCCAACTTATATTTCTACTAAAGACGCTATGGAATTAGAACAGCTTGCTATCGAACACGGTGTAACAATCGTTGGTTCTGATATGCGTTCTGATTATGGCGCGTCTCGTTTATCTGAAGTCCTTCAAGGATCTATTATGGATTCAGGTCTATTAGTTACTCAACATATTCAAGAAAACAAAGCTTGTGGTACAACACAAGGCGATATGCGTAGAACTGGACGTACTGCTAATACTGATTTTCTAAACATGGCAACTAAAGATCGTTTAAAGAATAAACATATCTCAAAAGAAAATGTTCTTAATGGTCAGGCTGCAGTACGTGGTAAAGATATTGCTGGTCTTACAATGTATGCTGGTCCATCTCTTACAGTTTTCCAAAAACCAGGTGATGAGTATATTGGATCTGATAATAAGATTGCTAATATCGATATGGTGTTTTGGGGTTGGGCAGGAGCTCGTTATGAATTGACTGCTCGATTATCTGTTCAAGATTCTCCTAACAGTGCTGGTATCGTATATGATGCTATTCGATTCTGTAAAGTAGCGGCTGAAATGGGAATTGTTGGTTATCTACGTGGTCCATCAGCATGGTCACAGAAGACTCCACCTCAACAGCTTAAAACTGCAGATTCTAAGTTCGAATGTGATGCATTAGCTCGTAGAGTTCTAACTGATATTACTCGTCCACAACTTAAAGAAAATAATCCTAAAGTTGAGAACCTAACTTATACATTCCAATCAGGTGAAAATGATTATGACTAAATTAATTAACACTTTTGATATAGTATATCAAATTAACACTTTTGATATAGATGGTGTAATATATTTTGGTGAAGAATTTACAGGAGTAAGACCTGGAGAAAATGATGTTATTATCACAGGTCGTTCATATACACAACGAGAAGAAACAGAAACTATGCTTAAATCTCGCGGCATATATAATACTGTTATGTATAATCCCATTAGCCGAGACCATGAGTCATACTCTAGAGAAGAAAGTGGTCGTCACAAAGCTCGTTGTATTGAAACTCTAAAAGAAACATATGATATTGGACTTCATTTTGAAGATGATCCTGTTCAAATCGAAGAAATCAAAAAGGTCCATTCAGAATTGAACGTAATTCATTTAGTAAGAGAGGGTCTCATTGGCTACTAATAACTATAACTATGATTGGTGGTCTTATGATAAAGACCTCATGCTTGATTTTAATCATTTCTTAAAGAAAATCAATGATAGAGCTGCTATTCAACAAGGCTTTACGACTGATCAATACGAAAATCTAAATCGCCACGGAGTAGTAGATTATGGACTAGGTGAGAACGTTGAGTACTTTCATCCAACTATTACTTTAGATGATCGTATGAGATTCATTGGTACTGAAATTGCAACATCCAATATGAGTGATACCAATATCGTTGGTAACACAATCATATCTCATTTCTATGGAGCTCGTGGTGTTCACTGGGTAGTATCAGGAAAGGAAGGAACCTTCGTTGATTTTGACCGTATTGCTGATGGTGATGATGACTATATTAAGTCTTTACGAAATAATGTAGATAAAGCTATTAAGAATAAACAGCCAATCTGGGGAACAACTGAACTTCATACTTCTATTCAAACATCTGGTAGAAACTATTGTCGTAAAAAGTATAATGATCCTGATCGTAAGTTTCATCCAGTTGATGTGAGTGAATGGGTTGCATCTTTTAAAGATTCTAAAATCATTGAAGGTATGTTAGCAGCAAAGGATCTTTATGAAGTGTTTACTCTATTGCGAACATTGCCTGGAGTTGGAGAATACTATGGATTCCATTGCGCAACTTCAACATCGGTTTTACCTCAAATGAAGTATCATCATGATCAACGATTTGTTGCTCCTGGCCCTGGTGCAGTTTATACGATAAAACTCTTATGGCCAAATGTTCCTAATAAGTATCTTGCTGAAGCAATTTATTTTATGAGAGAAAACGCAGCTGAAATTGGTTTGACTAAGGATGTTACATTCCATGAATCTGCATATAATATTGAATTAGACAATGGTTCACATTTATTTAAAGAACAACAGAATGGATTAAAGTACTATGGTACTGAGGTTCTATGTTGTCAGTATGGTGTATATCTGCAGATAAGAGATGACGAAAAAGCTTGCGGCCGAAGGAAGGTATCAAGAGTAAAACAACAGAATACCCTATCGGAGTTTATGTAATGGAATATCAAACATTTAAAGATGTTATTTGTAGAAAGGGAAGTGGTACTGATAGAAAAATGATAAATGATTGTATACAAAATTACAAATATTTTAATTTTACACCAGGATCGATTGTATTAGATTTTGGAGCTAATATTGGTGGATTTGCTCATATGTGTAAACATGATAACGTAGAGAAGTATGTTGGGTTTGAAGCTGATCCGGATAATTTTACAGTTCTTTCTAAAAATATTCCGGATCATGGAATAATACATCATGCAGCAGTATCGCATTTACATGATGACACAATTACATTTCATAGAACTCCAACAGAAAAAGGTGCATGCTCGGGTACAGTCACACCAAGTAGAAATACAATAAAAAAAAGATCATTAAAATATGACGTAACAAACCACTTCATCGATGATATAATAGAATTACATAAGCCAACGCATCTTAAAATGGATATTGAAGGAACTGAATTTGATTGGTTTAAACTAAATAATGGTAAAATACCAGAATGCATAAATGAGTTTGCTTTAGAATTTCATAATCATGAAAAGGTTTATAAATTTGTAGAATTGTGGTATAATACTATAGTAGAAGATTTTGATATTATTAACGTTGCTCATGCAACAGGGTTTAGAAATAACATACCTTTTGAAATACCAGAACTTGGTATTAAAGAAGAAAGGGGTGGAAAACTGTGGGGCATTGACATATTTATGAGAAGAAAATGAAGAATATAATTAATTGTCCATTTATACCAATAGCAAAACGTCATGCTTCTCATAGAGGAGCTCAAGGTGTTATATATGGTGATATGATTAAACAAAAATATGGCCATTGCGATGTTAACTATGGTGGTGAAATTGTAGATCATAATCAATATGACAACCTATGGGTATATCATGGCAGCGATTACAGTGGTGGTCTTAACATGTTTGGTGGTGTTTATGGGTTTCCATATGTTCAAAACACTGTTAACTTTTCTAAATTTAAAGGCCAAGTCTATTCTATAGGGATAGACTTTCCGCCATATCATGAAATGCTTAAGAATAAACTAGAATCAGCTAAAAGAGAAGTTCAACCTGAATGGGAACATGTTGATTTAGAAAATCTTAAAAGAATGCATGATACAGCAATAAGAGTCGATTATCCTAATCCAACTGATAAGCTTGTCATTGGTGATAGCCATTCTATATGTATGTACCGGCCTGGTTGGACAGTTAATAGTGTTCCATTCAAAACTCTTAACGGAGCTTTAAAAGAAGGATTTGATTCTTTTATTCCACATGATTATAAAGAACTTCATTGCTATTTTGGTAATATCGATGTGCGTCATCATATTATTAGATTAGAAGCTTCTATCATAGATTTAGCTGATAGATATATGGAAGAGGCTGGTAAATATAATGCTAAGATATATGAACTTCTACCAATTGAGAATGAATCTAGAAAAATACCACAATCAGGGTATCACAAAGGTCAACCATTCTGGGGTTCATGGCAGGAAAGAACTGATATTCGTAATCAGTTTAATGACTATATCGAAAAGGAATATGGCATCATACGATGGACTGATAAGCTCTATAATAATATTGGTGAGCTTGATTTTAAGTATATGGAAAAACCAAAGTCTATTCATTTATCTCGTGAATTCTATCCGTACTGGAATGGGATTCAATCTAACAACAATACACTAGAGGAATTTTTTTAAAATGGCAACTTGGGCAAGTATAGTACCACTTATTGGTGGAGAAACAATTGCAATGGAGAATGTGTTCGGTAAACGACCTGAGTATATTTTGTCATATAGTGCGTTTGCAAGTAATGATTCTCAAATACTGAATCACTATAATAATGAAGTACCATATCACGTGATTGATGAAGGTAATGGTAAGACTGACTATGTTGATATAGTCAATACAGTATGTCCATGTGCTGGTCTTTCTTCGTTATCTCCACAAGCCAATTCAAACAGTGCTATGAATAACTGGATGTATGAATCAGCAGAATATGTGTTGGGTAAGGTTAAACCTAAAGTATTCTGGGGAGAGAACGCACCAAGACTTGCATCTAAGATGGGTGAACCTGTTGTTAAACGTCTTCGAAAGATTGCTGAAGATCATGGGTATGTTTTTAGCATATATAAAACTAAGAGCATATTGCATGGTCTGTCACAAGTTCGAGACAGAACTTTTTACTTTTTTTGGAAAGGAGACCTAGTGCCACTCCTTGGCTACGTTAGTGAGCCACACATTACTATTGAAGATCATATCCGTTCTATCGAAAGACGCGAAGATGATCCAATGAACGTACTAACAAACGATAAAAAACCATCTGATAATCCTTACTATCGATACGTATTAGAAGTTATTGAGGGTGGTATTACGCATTCTGAGTTTCAAGATAAGATCGAAAAAACAACTAATCCAATGGGCTATATTGAAGATCATACTAATTATAAAGTTGTTGCTGAGTGGATGCGTGAACAAGGTTACGATAATGTTGCTAAGAAATGTGATAGACAATATCATAAGCTTAAAGCTGGTGGTAACATTATGCGTAAGACTACAGAGATTCCTAAGGGTAAAATAGGTGCCTTTGTAGGTCATATGCCAACGTGTCTTACTCATCCAGATGAAGACCGTTATTTAACTGTTCGTGAAGCTATGTCAATTATGAAGCTTCCAACAGATTTTCAACTGATAAATCCCAAAGCTAATCTAAATCATATATGTCAAAATGTTCCTGTTACAACAGCAGAGCATCCAGCGCGCATGATAAAGAAATGGCTTGAAGGAAATCTTGATTCAATTGAAACTAAATTCTTAGTCGAAGACAATAAGAAACGTACTTATGATTATGAAAATAAAGGTTTACAATTGGATGAATTTATGATATAATATACTATTAATCAACAAAGAGAAAACTATGCCTAAGGTAATTTTAAACAAAAACAAAACCAAAAAACCAATGCCGTTCGATGTAGCATTACGCAAATTCAGCAAGATCGTTGAAGAAGCTGGTATTTTACAGAAAGTAAGAGAGAAGGAATATTACGAGAAGCCAACATCAAAGCGTCGTCGTAAAGGAAAGGAAGCAGTGAAGCGTCAAAGCAGATTGAATGCAGAGAATCCAATGAACCAACGTAATAATAGGAAGTACTAATATGAGTGTTATGGATAAATTAAAGAAGAATTCTAAGATCAAGGAAACTTCTATTCTAAACGAAAGCATATTCTTTTCAGTAAAAGATCAAGTTGCAACTGAGGTGCCAATGGTTAACGTTGCATTATCAGGTGATCCAGATGGTGGTCTATCATCAGGTCTTACTGTACTTGCTGGTCCATCAAAGCATTTTAAAACATCATTTGCTTTATTGATGGCTGCAGCTTATCTAAAAAAACATAAAGATGCTGTTTGTTTATTCTATGATTCAGAGTTTGGTTCACCTCAATCGTACTTTGAAACATTTGGTATCGATGCGAGCCGTGTACTACATACTCCTATCGTTGATGTTGAGCAACTTAAGTTTGATCTAGTTGGTCAATTAGATAATATTGAACGTAAAGATAATGTAATTATCGTAATCGATTCAATTGGTAACCTTGCTTCTAAGAAAGAATTACAAGATGCTAAGGATGAGAAATCAGTTGCTGATATGTCTCGTGCTAAAGCTCTTAAAGGTCTATTCCGTATGGTAACACCATATCTAACAATGAGAAACATCCCATTGCTAGCTATCAACCATACATACCAAGAAATGGGTCTATTTCCTAAAGCAGTTGTTTCAGGCGGTACGGGTATCTATTACTCAGCTGATAACATTTGGATCTTAGGTCGTCGACAGAATAAGACTGGTACTGAAGTAACTGGTTATGACTTTGTTATTAATGTGGAGAAATCAAGGTTTGTTAAAGAGAAATCTAAAGTGCCTATTCAAGTTTCTTGGGATGGCGGTATTGAGTCTCATTCAGGTTTGCTTGATGTCGCTCTTGATGGTAATTACGTTGCTAAGCCTTCTAATGGTTGGTATTGCCGTGTTGATCGTAGTACCGGTGAATTGGTGCAACCAAAGGTTAGGGAAAAAGAAACTCTAACACCAGAATTCTGGGAACCTATCTTTAAGGATACTGATTTTAAAACGTATCTAACTGAGAAATATCAAATAGGTGCTAAACAATCTAATGAAAAAAACCGTTTACAAGAGGATGAAAATGAGTTATAATAGTATATCTGAAAGCGATTATGGATATGTCGAAAATCCAGAATCTGATTTATATGGCGTCAAGTTAAGTTCTGGCAAATGGAAAAACGTTGTTGTAATATACGGCAAAGTTTCTATTAGAGAAAATGTTGAATCTGGTATAGCTACGTTATCATTTACGTATCAAATTAAAGATTCAACTAACTCATATCAAATCGACGAACTCGAATCGAGTGAAGAGTTTAAGAATTACTTAGGTGATATCCTATCCCATATTATAAACAGCAAAGAGGAAGCAAATGAAAACACGATTGATTCAAGCATTGATTAAGAATGCTGAAGGTAATATTGCCAAGCATAAGTTAAACGTTGAAGTGTTTCTTAATAATCCATCTGGTGTAGCTGAGCATTCAGACTACATTGAAACGATTCAGAATGAGATCGATAAAGTTTCTCATTATGAAGACCAGATTGAAACTATTAACAAACACTTTGGATAATAACTAATTGAAAAATGAAATCCCAACACATATACTTAACCACTTACTTAATAACGAAGACTTTTGTCGGAGGGTAGTACCATATCTTAAGAAAGAATATTTTGAAGGCGAGCACACGATTGTATTTGATTTAATTACAGACTTTGTTCGTGATCATAATAAGTTACCTACGAGTAGAGTGTTGGAGATTGAAATCAAAAAGGTTTCAGCTCCTGATGAAACACTCACTCGAGCATATGACTTGATTCAAGAAATCTCAGTTAAGTCTGATATCGATACAGATTATCTCATAACTGAATCAGAGAAATGGTGTCGTGATAAAGCAATCTATGGTGCCATCATGAACTCTATTCAGATTATTGATGGTAAGAACCAAGAGATGACTGAAGGTGCTATCCCAGAAATTCTACAAGAAGCTCTGGGTGTGTCCTTCGATCAAGCTATTGGTCATGATTATATCAATGATGCTGATTCACGATTTGATTTCTATAACAATGAAGAAGAAAAGATACCATTTGATCTTGATCTGTTTAACAAGATGACAAAGGGTGGTTTACCTAATAAGACTTTGAATATAGCGCTAGCAGGTACAGGTGTTGGTAAGTCTCTATTCATGTGTCATATGGGTGCCAATGCAATATCTGAAGGTAAGAACGTATTGTATATCACAATGGAAATGGCAGAAGAACGTATCGCAGAACGTATCGATGCTAACTTAATGGATATACCTATCCAACAATTAGGTGAATTACCTAAGAATGTATTTGATGAAAAGATCAAAAAGATTGCAAAAGGTTCCATTGGTAAACTAATCGTTAAACAATATCCAACAGGTGCTGCTCATGTCGGTCACTTTAGAGCTCTACTCAATGAGTTAAAGCTTAAAAAGAACTTCACGCCCGATATGATCTTCATTGATTATTTAAACATATGTTCATCTGCAAGAGTTAAGAATACTTCAGCCAATAGTTATACCATTATCAAATCTATTGCTGAAGAATTACGTGGCCTTGCAGTAGAGTTTGATTTGCCTATTATGAGCGCAACACAAACAACAAGATCTGGCTTTGGTAATACCGATGTTGGTCTTGAAGATACTTCTGAATCATTTGGTTTGCCAGCAACGGCTGATCTTATGTTTGCTCTTATCTCTACTGAAGAGCTTGAAGGACTTAATCAGATCATGGTGAAACAATTAAAGAATCGCTATAATGATCCGACTAAGTATAAACGTTTTGTAGTCGGTATTGATCGGGCTAAGATGAAGCTATATGATGTAGAAGAATCAGCTCAAGATAATATCATGCAAGACATGGCTATTCCAGACAAGCCAATTAATAGTTTTGGAAACAATGAAAAGTCAGATTTTAGTGGCTTCACAATTTAGGATATATAATAATATGAAAAAGACCTTAGCAACATTAGCATTAGTAGCAACTGCATCAGTACAAGCTGGTCCATACGCTAAATACATTCACGTATTAGATTACACTGATAGTGAGAAAGATGATAGCACTGAGCATCTTCGTCTTGGTTATGAGACTGAAGGAAGCTTTTACGCTGAAGCTGGTGTAATTACGAATCATCTCGATCGAGGTGTAGCAGCTGAATTCGGTTATGTTTATGAGTTGGTTGAAGGGTTTACCTTTGATCTTAATTGGGAAGGTGTTAAGCGTGACAATAGTAATGATGTGATGAACGAAGATGGTGTTATTGAACATGTTGGTAGCAACAAGTTAGTTCATCAATTTGAAGCAGAAATTAAATTTAACTTTTAAAGGAGAATATTATGAATTGGTTAAAATCAAGATTAAAAGAACGATCAACAATGGATGGTGCAGCAATGGTAGCAGCTTGTGGTGCTGTTATTTTATTTGGTGATCTAGCACAACTATTCGCTATGGCGGGTGTAGTGTATGGTCTATTAACAATCTTTACATCGGAAGACTAATATGAAAGTAAATCTAGTTTCTTATTCACGAGTACCAGATGACAGTGAACTACCAGATGATATGCTACAGCTCGTAGCGTATTGTGCACGAGTATCGAATCCCAGTAATCAAAACAATACTGAGACTTCAGAGAAGCTAGTTAAGTATCTTATTAAGCATAAACATTGGTCACCTTTAGAGATGGTCAATGTTTGCTTAGAGATCGATACTACTCGTGATATTGCACGACAGTTATTACGTCATAGATCATTTACGTTTCAAGAGTTTTCTCAACGATATGCTAATCCTGATGAGGGGTTTGATAATATGTTTGAGAAGCGTGAAGCTCGATTACAGGATGAAAAGAATAGACAAAATTCTGTAGTGACTGATGATGAAGCTATTGCACATGAATGGTTTAGGATTCAAAGTCGAGTAGAATGGATGTCGATGAGATGTTATAAGGAAGCTTTGAAGTTAGGCATTGCAAAGGAACAAGCAAGAGCATTACTTCCTGAAGGTCTTACAAAGTCTCGTCTATATGTGAATGGTACGTTACGTTCATGGTTACATTATATTGACTTACGTTCGTCAAATGGAACACAGCTTGAGCATTGTGAGATTGCAAAGGCATGTGGAGAAGTTATATATAAACTATTCCCCATGGAAGAGGATTAACTAATGAACGACCACGATGATTTATTCTTTTATTTAGCGATAGCAATCGTGGTCGTTTATATGATAGTCTATTAGTATTACGCCCTCTTAGCTCATATGGTAGAGCAACTGACTTGTAATCAGTAGGTGATCCGTTCGATTCGGATAGAGGGCTCCAATTATTCCGCCTTAGCTCAGTTGGTAGAGCAAATGACTGTTAATCATTGGGTCGCTGGTTCGAGCCCAGCAGGCGGAGCCAATATATGACCTTGGACCGTTATATCAGAATGACTGCGCTGTAAAGACAGTCCCATCTTCAGGGCCCACCATATAACTAAAAGTTATAAGCCTTATAACGAAATAATCTAAATAAAAGTGAAATAAACCTTTACATCTGCCTGCAGCTATGATATAATTATCTTATAAATTAAACAAGGGATATAAAAGATGAATAACGTTTTAGAGTTTTGAATAGAGATGTTAGCATTCGAATCAATCGAGATAACATTCCACCTAAGCGTTTTGAAGTTACTATCAACAACAAAATCTTTACTTACGGTTACTTACCAGATGCTGTTGATAGAGTTAGAGAAGCCGCACCAGAGTTGATCGCTTCAAACTTAAAAGATATTATCAAAGAAAAGATCTGGTTCTAATAACCAAAAGTTATAACCCTTATAACGAAATAATCTAAATAAAAGTGAAAAAAAGGTATACATTATCATTTACATATGATATAATATACTTATAAATTAATCAAACAGAGAGAAAATATGAACGACCAAGATATTATGATGAATAACCTAGAAGCTCGTGACATGAAGCGTGAAGAAGAACTTTATCTTCAAGCTCAGTACGATAAAGAGATGGCCAACTATAGCGAGCCAGTTTCTTTTGATATGTGGAAAGCTGCCAAAGCAGTAGTTGCTAGATATGACAAGAAAAGTAAATAAAAGTGAAAAAAAAGGTTTACATTATCATTTACCTATGATATAATTATCTTATAAATTAATTAAACAGGAAATACTATATTATGAAATTATCTGCAAATATGATCAAAGCAATCGGTTCAATCAATTCATTAGAAGAAATGAATGATGTTATTGAACTGATTAAGTTAAAGCAAAAATCACTTAAAACTGAAATTCGTGCTAAAACTAGATTTTCTATTAAAGTTGGTTCTAACGTTATCGTAGAGTCACGTGATGGTGATATTAAAGGTGTGGTTGTTAAAATCAATCGTACTAAAGCTATTGTTGATATGAATGGTTCTAATTGGAACGTTCCACTTACTATGATCAAAGCTGCTTAATCGCAGCTTCATCCTCCTCCTTCTAATTATTGAGAAACGACTATATGAATTCATTCCAACTTGTTAAAAACACTCTTAATGATATTGCTACGGAAGACGCGATATCTCTTGAAGAAAGACTTAATACATATCGTAAGCTTATTAAGCGTTACGCCACTGATGAGCAAATAGAATCTTATGACAAAGCTTTAGGCTTTGGTTGGTATTTAACTTTTGCTGATAATGATTCTATTGAATTAGAAAAGCTAGGTCTTAAAAGTACTCTTGTTATATATCGTGATGGTTCATCTTCACGTGAACGTCGTCTAATATCAAACGTATAGGAATATCATTATGAATAAACGTACTTCAAAATCATATCAATTCACTGCTGATGTTAACGATATCAACTCAATGTTTAGAATCCACGAGTTACGTAACCACATTAAGAGCGTCAATCAATTATCCAGAGACTCAGTTGAGGGTCGTGGAATGGAATACAGAGTTGAAGTTCGTGGACGTCTAGGTAAGAACAACCCTGCGTACGAAGCATCATATAAGAATACTCGTAATGGCACCAGCTATATTCGTCTTGAAGACGCAACTCGATTGGATGTATACATATATGAAAGATACCAAGCCTAATTTAGAAGCTCGTATAGCGAAAGCTTTTGGTGTCACTTGGAGGGATCACGTGTTAGTTAAGTGTTCACGCTGCAAAGGCCTTATGAGTCATCATATAGTATCAGATGATGCCGTGTGTGTAGGCTGTGAAATTAAAGAGCGATGTGACTGCGGTGAACCACTAACTCAAGAGCATTATGCTCATATGACTAAAGGATATTAAAATGGATAATGATGTAACATTACTATATAACGGATTAAAGACACCTGACGGAACTATCTTGACTTCTAGGGCTCAGCATGATTACAGGTCGTATGAAGATGCTAATGGTAAAACATATATGATTGATGGCGGTACAGCTTATGTTCGATGCTCTGCTAATGGTGATGAGACACATTTATCTGTTTGGTCTAATGATGAACACGAGCTTATTCGTGAGCATGCTGAGTGGGGTACGTACGGTATCAATGGAGATCAACCTTTAGAGTATGTTAAGATTAAAGATATGTCAACCGAACATCTTGAAGCTTGTGTAAAAACACATCAAAGTCCTGGTCGCATGTCTAATGTATTTGTTGCTGAATTAAACTATAGGAAATCAAATGAAAGTTAAAATAGGTCCATATCCAGATCACAGATGGTATCATAATTACTTGCATGATTGGTTTGGATATTCGCCAAAAGCAAAAGTAAAAGTTAAGATTGATAAGTATGATACGTGGAGTATGGACACTACACTAGCTCATATCGTTATCCCTATGCTGTATCAACTAGCGAAGACTAAGCATGGATCACCTATGGTTGATAATGAAGATGTGCCTCTTGAGTTACGCACGACTCATGAAGATGCAATTGAGGAGCAGTTGGTTAGTCATGGCATTGATGATAGTGTTCATGAGCGATGGGATTGGGTAATGACTGAGATGATCTTTGCCTTTGAGTCTAAGTTGACCAACTGGGAAGATAAGTACTCTAGTGGTGAGATCAATTATGATAGTATTCCAGTTATAGGTAAAGATGGAACCGAGATTGGATACACTTGGGAAAAAGGTGAAGGTCATACCTACAAACTAGATATTGACGGGCTACATGCAGAGCAAGCACGTGTTGCAAACGGCTTTAGATTGTTTGGCAAATATTACGAAGGATTATGGGATTAGAAATTATGTTATTAGAATTTATGTATGGGTTTTTGTTATCATTTGCTATGATACTATCAATCATCACAGCCACTATTATAGTTACTAAAACTTTTTTGTGGATTAACCGAAGATTATAATCAATGCTTAGTCCTATACTGTGTACTCTTTGTTTAACGATGGCAGAACCAATGTCAACAATGGACAAACTAAGACAAGATTATGATATGGAGTGGACAATCATATATGGTAAGAAGTCATATTTCCATATTGATCTAAGCGATAAAGATTACTTTGAAATAACATTCACTAAGCATTTTTAATAGGACAATTATGATAACTTATAGCACGAATTGGATGGGTCCAATAGCAACACGATGGTATGAGGATAGAGATATTCCGTTTGAGATCAGAGAAACTTCTGGTAAAATACTGCCTAAAACTGAGTACAAACACTTCTTAGAATCGTATTCTTGTGGTCGCATAGATATATATGGATTAGATGAAAGTGAGCATTGGAGTGGTAAGTCTGAGTACAGTGTTGCTCCAATGCGAACTGAAGATTGGAATGCTTTTGGTGATTGGTTGGATGAGTTGGAAACTTACGAGTTGGCTACATACGAAGAACTGATCGATCAATTCGAGCATTACATCGGGAAAGCGATAAGGTGGGTAGAAAATGCAGACTCCTGATAGTTGGGTCGTACTGAAGATAACCGCAGAGACTGGTGTCATCTACAAAGTCTTAGCAGGATGGAGCGGTGGTTATCTTGATGGTGATTCTTGGCGATTGAATAGTGGCATTAGTATAGTCTTTGAGAGAGAAGATAGTGTAGACTTCTACGGTAATAGTGGATCACTGTATCGTTGTCGTAAAGGTTCTTACGGACTAAGAATGGGTACAGCAGGAATCTACAATGATATAATATCACGCTTTGGCGACAAAGTAGAGATGATGCCTGAAGACACAGATTGGAAAAATTTACTATGACAGATCCTAAAGATAAGAAACCTGAGCTTGATTGGACAGATGATGAGTACTATGAAGGCGCTTGGAGTTGGGTAGACGAGCTCGAGCTCAAATATGAAGACAA
>Ga0209198_1000182_pt1 | contig 58691 bp, 62 predicted proteins | sample COGITO_mtgs_1105_2_FD_184804 | JGI IMG/M metagenome (GOLD analysis project Ga0209198, IMG submission 184804) | Pelagic marine microbial communities from North Sea - COGITO_mtgs_110519 (SPAdes) (version 2) | ecosystem: Environmental > Aquatic > Marine > Epipelagic ...
TTCTTTCCGGTGGTGCCGCGTGGGCAGGCCCGTATCCGCACGCAAATGAATGCGGCCCTGACACGGGCTGATCTGGATCGTGGGCTGGATGCCTTTGAAACGGCGGGCAAGGCGGTGGGGGTGCTGACGTGATCTTGCCTTCGGTCATTGATGCGATGGCGGACACGCCTCTTGTTGCGCTGGATCGGCTGGTCGCGTCGCTGGGCCTAGAGGGCAAATTGCTGGCCAAGCTCGACAATCTGCTGCCCGGTGCCTCCAAAAAAGATCGCGCGGCGCGAGCCATTATGGAGGCCGCCCGCGCGGATGGGGCCGTGTCGCCCGGTCAGACAGTCGTCGAATTGACATCCGGCAATATGGGCACCGGCCTTGCCATCGTTTGTGCCGTTCTGGGGCATCCGTTTGTCGCGGTGATGAGCGAAGGAAACTCTGTCGAACGTGCGCGCATGATGCGTGCGCTGGGCGCAGAGGTGATCCGCGTGCCTCAGGCACCGGGCAGTTGCCCGGGCGAGGTGTCTGGTGCTGATCTGGCGCTGGTAGAGGCCGAAGCCGTGGCGCAAACCCATGCGCGCAGTGCTTTTCGCGCGGATCAGTTTGCCCATGACGGCAACCCGCAGGCGCATGCGACCGGCACGGGGGCAGAACTGTGGACCCAATCCGCAGGGACGCTGACCGCGTTTTGCGACTTTGCCGGATCAGGCGGCACGCTGGGTGGTGTCGCGCGCGCCCTGACACCGCACGGCGTCCGCATCTATGCGGTGGAACCCGAAGGTGCGCAGGTTATCGCGGGTCAAGATGCAACACGGCCCGATCACCCAATTCAGGGCGGCGGCTATGCCATGCCCGACCTCGCGCATTTGCGGGGTGTCACGCTGGACGGGTGCCTGGCCGTGACGGGCGACGATGCGCGCGCTTACGCCAGATTACTGGCCCGGACCGAAGGCATCTTTGGCGGGTTTTCCGCTGGGGCGAACCTTGCTGGGGCTGTTCAATTGCTGCGGGGGCCGGAACGGGGTGGGACAGTGGCCTTTGTCGTGTGCGACAGCGGATTGAAATACGTGTCCACCGATCTTTGGAAAGACTAAGCAATGACAAATGAAATGATCGCACTGGAAAAAACGCACCCACGCGAGGGATTGTGGCAGATAACAGCGCCCGTACCCCAGATCGGGCCGGACGATGTGCTGATCCGGGTGAACAAGACGGGTATATGCGGCACCGATATCCATATCTGGAACTGGGATGACTGGGCGGCCAAAACCGTGCCGACGCCAATGATCATAGGGCATGAATTCGCGGGCGAGATCGTCGAAATAGGCTCTAACGTGCGGGATATGACCCTTGGGCAACGCTGTTCGGGCGAGGGACACCTGATTGGAACGTCCTCGCGGCAAAGCCGGGCAGGCAAGTTTCACCTTGATCCGGCGACGCGCGGGATTGGTGTGAACGAACAAGGGGCGTTTGCGCAATATCTGCGCCTGCCCGCATTTAACGTGGTGCCGCTGCCGGACGAGATCAGCGACGATATTGGGGCCATTCTGGACCCGCTTGGCAATGCAGTGCACACCGCGCTCAGCTTTGATCTGGTGGGCGAGGATGTGTTGGTAACGGGGGCTGGGCCCATCGGCATCATGGCCGCCGCTGTCGCGCGCCATGTGGGCGCGCGCAACGTGGTGATTACCGATGTGAACCCGGATCGGCTGGCACTGGCCGCGCGGGTGGCGGATGTGGTGCCCGTGAATGTTGCGCAGCAGGATTTGACCAGCATCATGCCGGGGCTGAAGATGAAACAGGGATTTGACGTTGGCCTTGAGATGTCAGGCAATCAGGCAGCCCTTGATCAGATGATCGAGGCGATGACCATGGGCGGACGCATCGCGATGCTGGGTATTCCGCCGGGCAACAGCCCCGTGGACTGGTCCCGCATCGTGTTTAAGGCGATCACCATCAAGGGCGTCTATGGCCGCGAGATTTTCGAGACGTGGTACAAGATGATCGCAATGTTGCAAAACGGGCTGGATGTGTCTGGCGTCATTACGCACCGTTTTGCCGCCCGCGACTTTGCAGATGGGTTTGCCGCGATGAAATCGGGATCGTCCGGCAAGGTCGTGCTGGACTGGACCTGACGCGATTTAGGCGGACACCAGCTCTTGCTTGAGCGGTTGGCGGCCTGCGCTGGTCAGCGTCCATCCTTTGGTCCCCTCAAACACGGCGGCGGTCAACGGCTCGCCGTATCCTGCGGCCGTATCCAGGTTCACGCGGTTGCCATAATGGGTCGCGTCCTGGATCGGGGTGTGACCGTGCACGATCACTTTGGGATGGGGGCCAGCATGGTCGTGGAACTCATTGCGGATCCACAACAGATCCTCTTCGCACTGATCGGCAAGCGGGACGCCGGGTCGGATGCCCGCGTGAACGAACATCAGATCCCCGACCACGTGGGTCAGTTGCAACTGTTCCAGGAATTCAACATGTGACGCTGGAACAACAGCGCGCGACTCTGCCTGAACATCTTTTTCGCGGCGCGTCGGGCCCGCGTCCACACCATAAGAGGCAAGCGTGGTATCGCCACCAAGGCGCGGGTGCAGCCAATACAGCTCAACCATCATGTAAGGATCGTGCAAAATGGGCCGCTGCATGAACCATTCAAACATGCGGTCATGATTGCCCTTAAGAAAGGTCCAGTTGCGGCCTGCCTGTTTTCCGGCCACCAGCGTATCAATCACGCCACGACTGTCGGGGCCGCGATCCGTATAGTCCCCAAGGAAGACGATGGGCGCATCTGGCCCGCCGTCTGCGTGGATCAAATCAAGGATACGATCAAGTTCGGCCTGTTGGCCGTGAATATCGCCGATGGCGTAAATGGAATCTGACATGGTGTCCCGGGCAACGAGAATTGCAGCCCCTCTCGACTAAAGGGATTCGGGTCACGATGTAAGGCGCACGTCGCCGCAGTTGTCGAATGTCTTGGTCGGTGCCTAGGATTTAGGCGCGCAGGGGGCGGCGGTTTTTACACCGGCCCCTGCGTCTTTTGATCAGGCGACGTCAAAGGCGAGCGGCTTGACCTGCGTAAACATACCCGTGCCATCCAACGTGTTCAGCACGTCACTCGGGATTGGGTGATCAACGTACAACAGGGCGATCGCCTCGCCGCCGACAGCGTTCCGCCCAAGGGTAAAGTTGGCGATGTTCACGCCGTTCTTGCCCATTGTGTTGCCCAGCAGACCGATGATGCCGGGAACATCCTCGTTCGTGGTATACAGCATGTTCGCCCCGATCTCGGCGTCGATATTGATGCCCTTGATCTGGATGAAACGGGGTTTGCCATCCGAAAACACAGTCCCCGCAACCGAGCGTTCGCGTTTTCCGGTAACCACGGTGACCTTGATATAGCCATCAAAGGTGCCGGATTTGTCCTGATTGGTGGTCGAAATCTGGATCCCGCGTTCTTTGGCGATGATGGGGGCGCTGACCATGTTCACGTCCGGGTTGGCGCGTTTCATGATGCCTGCGATCACGGCGCAATTCAGCGCCTCAAGGTTCATTTCGGACACGACACCATCGTACAGGATGTTGATCGCCTTGATCGGTTCGTCCGTCATTTGCCCGATAAAGCTGCCCAGATGTCCGGCCAGCTTGACCCATGGGCCCATCACTTTGGCCTCTTCGGCGGTGACGGACGGCATGTTCAGCGCGTTTTCAACGGCACCCGTCAGCAGATAGTTGGCCATTTGGTCCGCGACTTGCAGGGCCACGTTTTCCTGTGCTTCGGTGGTGGCGGCCCCAAGGTGGGGGGTGCACACGACGTTGGGCAGGTTGAACAGCGGGTTGTCGACAGCCGGTTCAACGCTGAACACGTCAAACGCGGCACCGGCGACGTGACCGGATTTCAGGGCCTCTGCCAATGCGACCTCGTCCACCAGACCGCCGCGGGCGCAGTTGATGATGCGCACGCCGGGTTTCATCATCGCGATCTTTTCAGCGTTGATCATGTTGGCCGTCTGTTCGGTTTTGGGAACGTGCAGCGTGATGAAATCTGCGCGCTTGACCAGTTCGTCCAATTCGACCTTTTCCACGCCCATTTTGTTGGCTTTTTCGGTGCTAAGGAAGGGATCAAACGCGATCACTTTCATCTTGAGGCCGCGCGCACGGTCGCACACGATGCCGCCGATGTTGCCCGCACCGATCACGCCCAGTGTCTTGCCGGTCAGTTCGACGCCCATGAATTTCGACTTTTCCCATTTGCCTGCGTGGGTTGATGCCGACGCTTCGGGGATTTGGCGGGCCACGGCGAACATCATGGCGATGGCATGCTCTGCCGTCGTGATCATGTTGCCAAAGGGCGTGTTCATGACGATCACGCCTTTTTTGCTGGCGGCGTCCTTGTCGATGTTGTCGGTACCGATGCCTGCGCGGCCGATCACCTTGAGGTTGGTCGCATTTTCAAGGATCGTTGGCGTGACGCGCGTGGCAGAGCGGATGGCAAGGCCATCATAGTTGCCGATGATTTCGGCCAGCTTGTCCTTGTCTTTGCCAAGGTCAGGTTGGAAATCCACCTCGATGCCGCGATCCTTGAAGATTTGGACAGCGGCGGCGCTGAGTTTGTCGGAAATGAGAACTTTGGGCATGTGATATATCCTAGCGGGTGGCGGGCCAAAGCCCGCCTAATAGTTGGGAAAAGGGGGGGTAGGGCGGGCTTCAGCCCGCCGCGATTTCAGCCTCAAAGGCCCACGCCAGCCACGGCAGCATCGCCTCGATATCCGAGGTTTCGACCGTGCCGCCACACCAGATGCGCAAGCCCGCAGGGGCATCGCGATAGGCACCGATGTCGAGTGCGACGTTTTCATCGGCAAGCCGTTTGGCAATGGCCTTGGCAAAGGCAGAACCGTCCGTGATGCGCGCATCGTTGAACTTGAGGCAGACAGAGGTGGTCGATTGCGTTGCCGGATCAGCGGCAAGGTTTTCGATCCAGTCATGCGCGGCCACGAAATCGCTGACCGCTTTGGTGTTGGCATCGGCCCGACCGATCAGTCCCTGCAGTCCGCCGATGGAGCGCGCCCAATCGAGCGAGAACAGGTAATCTTCGACCGCCATCATCGACGGGGTGTTGATCGTTTCGCCAACAAAAATGCCTTCGATCAGCTTGCCACCTTTTGTCAGGCGAAAGATTTTAGGCATTGGCCAAGCGGGTGTGTAGGATTCCAGCCGTTCGACGGCGCGCGGGCTGAGGATCAGCATGCCATGCGCGGCCTCGCCACCCAGCACTTTTTGCCAGCTGAACGTGGTCACATCCAGTTTGTCCCACGGCAGGTCCATTGCGAACGCCGCAGAGGTGGCATCGCACAGCGTCAGGCCCGCCCGGTCCGCCGGGATGGCATCGCCATTGGGCATGCGCACGCCAGAGGTCGTGCCGTTCCAGGTAAAGCAGACGTCATGATCGTAGTTCAACGCTGCCATGTCCACGATGTGCCCGTAGTCGGCTGTGTGGACGGTGTGTTCGATCTTGAGCTGTTTGGCCACATCGGTGACCCAGCCCGCCCCAAAGCTTTCCCACGCGACCATTTCGGCGGGGCGTTCGCCCAGCAGGGACCACATCGCCATTTCATAGGCCCCGGTATCAGAGGCGGGGACGATGCCGATCCGGTAATCGTCTGGCACGCCAAGGATATCGCGGGTGTCGTCGATGGCCTGTTTCAGCTTGGCCTTGCCCACGGCGGCGCGATGCGAGCGACCAAGGGGCGCGTCGGACAATGCAGCCAGCGTATGTGTGGGGGGTTTGGCGCAAGGGCCAGAAGAGAAGCGCGGATTTGCCGGGCGCGCGCCCGGTTGAGTCATAGCCATTTATGCTATCCTTACAGATAATCGCCCTTCGTTGGGGAAGGGTGTCCCGTCGGTGCGTGTACGGTCCGGGTCGGGGTGGCGCAAGCGTGGATTGGGGGCTATAGCGCCGGTTGGGCATTTATTTGCGACACGCCCGTCGCCTTTCGGAAACTTTGTCTGATGTTTGTTTGTACGTTGCTGACCGACCCTGCGGCCCCGTCGCTGGACCCTGCATTGGTGGATAGTCTGCGCAATGCGTGGGGTGGCGGGGATGCCCAGTGGCTGGCCCTGGACGAGGCGGCGGCGTTTTCACTGGCAACTATGCCGGACAACCAATGGGACGTTTGGGCCGATGTGCAGGCGCTGGGTGTTGATCTGGTGATCATGCCGCTGGCCAACCGCCGCAAGAAGATGCTGCTTGCGGACATGGACAGCACCATGATCCAGCAAGAATGCATTGACGAGTTGGCCGATGTGGCCGGCGTTGGTGCCCGCGTCAAAGACATCACGGCGCGCGCCATGAACGGAGAGCTGGATTTTGAGGCAGCACTTCGTGAGCGTGTCGGGTTGTTGGGTGGACTGCCCGAAACCGTGATCGCCGAGGTGCTGGCCAGCCGCATTACCTATATGCCGGGCGGGGCGACTTTGTTGGCCACCATGAAAACGGATGGTGCGTATGCCGCTTTGGTGTCGGGTGGATTTACCGCCTTTACCGCGGCTGTCGCGGCCAAGCTTGGTTTTGACCAGAACCGTGCCAACACGCTGTTGGTTGCCGATGGCATTCTGACCGGAGAGGTCGGGATGCCGATCCTTGGTCAGCAGGCCAAGGTGGATGCGTTGAACGAGATCACCGCGCAATTCGGGTTTGGCGCAGCCGACGTTCTGGCCGTTGGCGATGGCGCAAATGATTTGGGGATGTTGCACCGTGCGGGCATGGGTGTGGCGTTGCATGCCAAACCCAGTGTTGCCGCCCAGTGCGATGTGCGTGTGAATTTCGGTGATTTGACCGCGCTTTTGTACCTGCAGGGCTATGCAAAGTCTGAATTTGTGAGCGCCTGAAACCGTCAACCGCCCGTCCTGTGGGTGCCGCCCGGTACTTTTTGAACAGAGAATGGCGACCATGCTCGCTTTCTTTGCGCTCCGCACTCAGAGAAGGGTGGGGGCGGCCCGCAGATATCCGGTTTCCAGCCCGTCCCAGTTTTTGATTGGGCTATTGGTATAGGCCAGCGCATCGGGGTGGTTGGGATCAAGCGCGCCTAGGTTGACCAAGATTTGCGCCATAGCGCATTCGCTTGCCCGCGTGCCGCCATCGGTGATTTTGAGGGCAACGCCAAGTTTCTGTTCTGGCAGAATTCCGATGTAATAGCCTTCGGCCCCGGTCTTGACGACGGTGCCATGCCCTGCGGCGCGCATCTGGCGGGTGCATGCCGCCCCTTCGCCTGCGATCAGTTCCGGGTGCAGCGCCATTGCGTTGCGCAATTGCCCCTGCGGGCTGTCGGCGGGGGCTGCGGCATATTTTGCCATCGCCCGCGCCATGCCGTGCAGGGTGCAGGCAAAGTTCGGTGCCGAACAGCCGTCAATGCCATGGCCCGGCGATGTTTCCTGTGTCATTCGTTCGAACGCATCAAGGCATGCCATTTGTACCGGGTGGTCGAGCGCGATATAGTCTGGCCCTGCCTTGAGATGTTTGGTCAGTGTCAAAAACCCAGCATGCTTGCCCGAGCAATTGTTATGGATCGGACAGGGCGATTCATGCGCCCGTGTCATTGCATCGCGCACGTCAGCGTCACGCGCCACTTGCGGCCCGCAGCACAGATCGCTTTGGGCGCATCCGATGTGATCAAGCCATTTGCTCACGGCGTCTGTGTGGATCGTGCTGGCGATGTGGGACGCGCAGGCCAGTGCCAGCTGTTGGGTTGTAAGACCATAGGCTGCGGCCGCCCCACTTTCGATCAGCGGCAGCGCCTGAAGTATTTTCGACGAGGATCGCGGCAGCACAATGGCATCCGGCACGCCCCAGGATTGCACGATTTGCCCGGTCTCATCACAGACAACAGCATGGCCCAAATGCGCGCTTTCAAGGAAGGGACCGCGCCATACTTCGGCCAGAGTGACAGCGCCATGGGCTGGATGTGTCATATTTTCCCTCACTTCTGCGCGAAAACTTGCCAATTCGGCATTCCCGCATCGCGCGTTTCGCGCTAATGTGCGACTTGTCGAGAAGAATTGCCGGTCTTGCAAGAGAATGCGCCGAAAACGGTGCGCCACAAGAGCGGTCACACTATTGGGGCTTGGACAGCTTGGAGGCTGTAGACATGGGACTAATTTCTAATATGGCGCTGGGACTAGGCGCATTGGCGTTGATGTCAGGTATGGCGTTTGCGCAAGAGCAAAGCACGAACCGGGTCGCCGCCAAGACCGACTGGAGTGTTTTCGTCGAAGACAATCCGACGGAATGCTGGGGTGTCGCCACCCCCAAAGAGACGGTCAATACCCGCGAGGGCCGCGTTGTTGCCGCCACCCGTGGCCAGATTTTGCTGATGGTGTTTTATCGCCCCAGCGCCGAGGCCAAGGGGCAGGTTGCCTTTACCGGCGGGTATCCGTTCCGGTCTGGTTCGACAGTGAACATGAATATCAGCGGCAACGAATTTGAGCTGTTTACAGATGGCGAATGGGCATGGCCCGCGAGGGCCGCTGATGACAGCAAGATCGTAACGGCCATGAAACGCGGATCAGACGCGATCGTCACAGCCGTATCGAGCCGTGGCACCACGACCAAGGACACATTTTCGCTGTTGGGCTTTACCGCCGCTGTCGAGGATGCCGAGGCGCGCTGCGGCAGCTGATCGCACCAGATCAAATCAAACACGCGTGAACGGCTGTGCAGAAATGCACGGTCGTTCCTGCGTTAGGGACTGTTGGGTACCAAAAGGTTCCATACTAACTGTTTGTCCATGCAAACCGAAAGGACATGGATATGGTTACCACGACAGTACACACGCTCGATACCGCGCCTGAGGCGTCAAAGCCGCTGCTGGAAAATTCGATCAAGGCCTTTGGCCGTTTGCCAAGCCTGCATGGCGTGATGGCCGAAAGCCCCGGATTGCTTGAGGGGTATCAGCACCTGCACCGTTTGGCCGTCCAAGCCACCGCCTTTACCCCCGAAGAGCGCACTGTGGTGTGGATGACCGTAAATGTGGTCAACCGCTGTCACTATTGTGTGCCTGCCCACACCGGCATCGCAAAGCGGGAAAAGATAGACGACGCCATTGTGAACGCCCTGCGTGACGAAACGCCGTTGCCCGAAAAACTAGAGGCGTTGCGCACGTTTACTCTGGCCCTGCGTGACAGCCATGGCCGTCCGGGTGCAGAAGCGGTCGCAGCCTTTGAGGCGGCGGGATATGGTGAACGTGCAATGCTGGACACTGTTTTGATTTATGGTCAAAAAGTTTTGTCGAATTTTACCAACTCACTGTTCGACACGCCGACTGACGCCGCCTTTGCGCCGTTTGCGTGGACCCCCAAACCTCGCGCGGCAGAGTAAACCGGGCGACAGGGGGCGCTGCCCCCCGGCCTTTGGCCGCCCCCCGTGGTATTTTTGGACAGAAGAAGCTGTGGGCGAATCCTTTTGATCGCCCGCAGTTTTCCTATATAGGGCGGCATCACCCTTTTATATTTGGACCATTGCCATGGCTGACGCGCCCATCACGCAGGATGTTTTTACGATCCCCCGGAAGATGCCGGAGGGGCCTGTAAACCTTGTCGGGCTGACCCGTGACGCGATGCGGGATGTTTTGATTGCCCATGGCACGCCTGAAAAACAGGCCAAGATGCGCGTGGGCCAGATTTGGCAGTGGATTTACCAGTGGGGTGTGCGTGATTTTGACGTGATGACCAACCTGTCCAAGTCCTATCGCCTTGAGTTGGCTGAAAAGTTCGTGATCGAAGTCCCCGAAGTTGTGTCCAAGCAGGTCAGCAATGATGGCACCCGCAAGTGGTTGGTGCGCATCGCGGGCGGTCATGAGGTCGAGGTTGTCTATATTCCCGAGGACTCGCGCGGCACTTTGTGCATTTCATCGCAGGTCGGCTGCACGTTGACCTGTTCGTTCTGTCACACAGGCACCCAAAAGCTGGTTCGCAATCTGACGGCCGGAGAGATTGTCGGGCAGGTCATGATGGCCCGCGACGATCTGGAAGAGTGGCCAATCCCGGGTGCGCCCAAGGATGAAACGCGGTTGTTGTCCAATATCGTGCTGATGGGCATGGGCGAGCCGCTGTATAATTTTGAAAACGTGCGCGACGCGATGAAGATTGCGATGGATGCCGAAGGGATCCAGTTGTCGCGCCGTCGCATCACCCTGTCCACCAGCGGTGTCGTTCCTGAAATCGCGCGCACAGCCCAAGAGATCGGGTGCCAGTTGGCAATCTCGTTTCACGCGACAACGGACGAAGTCCGCGACAAGTTGGTGCCAATCAACAAGCGTTGGAACATTGAAACTCTGTTGGATGCCCTGCGCACCTATCCCAAGGTCAGCAACTCAGAGCGGATTACATTTGAATATGTTATGCTGCATGGCGTGAACGACAGTGACGACGACGCCCGCCGCCTGATCGAGTTGATTGACGGCATCCCGGCCAAGATCAATCTGATCCCGTTCAACGAATGGCCCGGCGCGCCCTATACCCGCAGTTCAAATAACCGCATTCGTGCCTTTGCCGACATCATTTACAAGGCCGGTTACGCCAGCCCAATCCGCACCCCGCGCGGAGAGGACATCATGGCGGCCTGTGGTCAGTTGAAATCGGCGACCGAACGCGCGCGCAAAAGCCGGGCGCAAATCGCGGCGGATGCTGGTCTGGGCTGAGCTTGTTCCCAATCCTGCCACAATTGGCCCCGATAATTTCCAAATCATGAACGATTGTCGCCATTCCGGCCCGCAAGGGTGGTGTCAGACTGAAATTCGCATTTGGAGAAAAACAATGTCGATCATTACAGGCCACACTCATTTTGCCGACGCACAGATCATCGACATGATCAAAAAAGAGCGTGCCAAGGCCCTGTCGCGCCGCGAGTGGAAGCACCGCCTTGCTGGGTTCGGGTATGGCATTCGCGAGACGACGATGGGTGATGTTGTCGAAACGCTGCCCCACCGCGTCGAACTTTGCGTGCTGCCTGCGTAAGCCCGCCTGCGCGCTAGGCGACCCTGTGCGTGTCTTATTTCTTGGCGGGCGCGCCTGACGTTTGATCAATCGCGCTGAGCGAACCCCGCCCCAAGAGCCGCATCAGCTTCATTGTCTTGTGGGTTGGCATGTTCATTTCCGTGACTCGGTCAAGATCGACCACAATAGTCGCTCCTGTCCAGGTGGATGGCGATCCCGGCAGGAAAATAACGGCTTTTGTCGCATCGCGTTCAATTTCGAATGCGATCTGATCGTAGTCGTCAAACCTAACTACAACGGCCTTGAGCAGTGCGGTAATGTCATCTTCTTTGGCCACGCTGCCTATGACGCCTTTGGCGACGGCATAACCGGGCATCAGGTCGATCAGCAATCCGTCAACTTTGCCGATGCGTTCTGCCAGCCAGCCATATCTGGCCAAAAGACCGCCAAGAAAACAGACAAGCAAAATCAGCACGATGGCCAGAACGTTTACAAACGCGACGCCTGCAAATGAATCGATCGGGATGATCCGATCGAGTGGTTCGACGATCATCATGCTGATCTGAAACACTTTTCCAAGGATTACGGCGATCACTGCGATGGGTACCAGAAAGAGGACGCCGCCGAGTATGGTTGTTTTCATGGTATGCCCTTTCTGATGAATGCTATGGTGCGAAACGTGTCGCTTTACCGCCCCGGAACGCTTCCTCGTTTGCCCGATACGGCCCAGTTATCGATGACGTCAACTGCCTCTTGGGCCGTGTCAACAAAGCGAAACAGATCAAGATCGTCTGCCGAAATCGTGCCGGCGTCCGACAGCACATCCCAATTGATGATCGAGTCCCAGAAGGCCCGCCCAAACAACAGGAACGGCACCCGTTCCATGCGCCCTGTCTGGATCAAGGTGAGCGATTCAAACAGTTCGTCCAGCGTGCCAAACCCACCCGGAAACACACAGATCGCCCGTGCCCGCATCAAAAAGTGCATCTTGCGGATCGCAAAATAGTGGAAGTTAAAGCTGAGGTCTGGCGTGACGTAGGCGTTGGGTGCCTGTTCTAATGGCAGCACGATGTTCAGCCCGATAGACGCGCCGCCCGCGTCATAGGCACCGCGGTTGCCTGCCTCCATCACGCCGGGGCCGCCGCCTGTGACGATCACGTTGTCGCGTCCGCCGCTGGCGACGGATTTTTCTGTCATCAGGCGGGAAAATTCACGTGCTTCGTTATAGAAATGCGACAGGTCGGCCAGTGTCTTGGTGCGGGCCTTGTCCTTGTTCACCGGGTCGGGAATGCGCGCGCCCCCAAACAGAACGATGGTGGATTCGATACCCGCCTCGTTCATCATCAGTTCTGGCTTGAGCAGTTCCAGTTGCAACCGCACCGGCCGCAGTTCGTCCCGGAGCATGAATTCGCCATCTGCAAAGGCCAGCGGGTAAGACGGCGAACGTGTTTGCGGTGTGTCTGGCACCCCTTCTGCGGACTTGCGGTCAGTATGGGCATCGCGAAATGGGCTGTGGCGGTCGTCTTTCATCTATTCGTACTCCTGTGGCCTCGGCCAAGGGGTAGCGCGACCTGTCTGCCTTGCCCAGATATGATTGCACAGTCCTGCAGATTGTTGTCTAAGCGCCGCGATCAATTGGGGAGACGCGCCATGTCCAACGCACAGCTTGAAGCCGCCATCGAAGCCGCCTGGGAGGCGCGCGATACCATCACGCCCGCCACAACCGGCGAAACCCGCGACGCCATCGAAGATACGCTGGCCGCGCTTGACGGTGGCACATTGCGTGTTGCCGAAAAGCAGGACAGCGGTGATTGGCACGTCAACCAATGGGCCAAAAAGGCCGTGTTGCTGGGGTTCCGCATCAAGGACATGGAACAGCAGGATGGCGGCCCACAAGGCGGCGGCTGGTGGGACAAGGTCGATTCCAAATTCAAAGGCTGGGGTGATGCCGAATGGAAAACCGCTGGTTTCCGTGCCGTGCCCAATTGCGTCGTCCGCAAGTCCGCCTATATCGCGCCGGGCGTTGTTCTGATGCCGTCGTTCGTGAACCTTGGGGCCTATGTCGACGCAGGCACCATGGTTGATACATGGGCCACTGTCGGATCCTGCGCGCAGATTGGCAAAAACGTCCACCTGTCCGGCGGTGTCGGCATCGGCGGTGTGCTTGAGCCGATGCAAGCGGGGCCAACCATCATCGAAGACAACTGTTTCATCGGTGCCCGATCCGAAGTCGTCGAAGGATGCATCGTGCGCGAAGGTTCCGTTCTGGGCATGGGCGTTTTCATCGGCCAGTCAACCAAGATCGTGGACCGCGAAACCGGCGAATTCACCTATGGTGAAGTGCCCGCGGGATCGGTTGTCGTGGCCGGGTCCATGCCATCCAAAAACGGCGTGAACCTGTATTGCGCAGTTATCGTCAAAAAGGTCGACGCACGGACGCGGTCCAAAACGTCGATCAACGAGTTGCTGCGCGACTGATCACTAGCCCGCGAGCGCCAGTGGTATCGCGGTATCAGCCAGGACCAGCGGAACTTCGCGGGACTTGAGAACGGTACGGGCTGTCGGCCCGTACCCAAAACCACAAAGCGAATCCAGATTTGGCATCAATTCCAGAACCTCTGCGCGGGTTTCGGGATCAAACGAGTCAATCGTTTCGCGGCCGGGATGATAGCTTTCTGATGCCAGGCCGTTGCCCCAGACAATTTCGTGCTGATCAAACAGCAGATGCACGTAAGTCACCGTTTCCATACTGCTTGGCCGTTGGCGAATTTGTATGTGGTTCACCAGATCCTTGGCTTTGACCAGCACCTCGGACGTGCCGAAATACAGTTGCGCCTGTGCCGACTTCACCATGACCCGATGATTGGGTGAAAGTGACAGGGCCTCGTGGTTGCCCAGAGCGTCCGCCTGAAAGTCGATGGGGGCGTGTTTGCCTTCGGCCCGGACGACGGTTTGCCCGCTCCACCGCAATTCCTGATACCCGTGGTCAAATGTCAGGACGCGGGCCCCCGGTTGCAGGTCTTCGACAGGGATTTCACCATCTATTGTCTTGATCAGTGTGCCAGCAACGAAGCAAGGCGTCGTATTCAGCGTGACAAAGGCAACGTCGCTGTTTCCGTCGCTGTCTGTCACTTGATACGACAACACGTCCGTGGACAATTCGGCATCACCCACAATGCTCAGCGTACCGTCGAGTGTCAGTGTCACCATCTGACCCGTAGGAAGCTCGATTTGATCACCGGGTTGAACGGGAATGCCGTTGATCTCGGTGATGGTAAGCGACAGGTTTGTGATGCTTTGGTCATTGGCCAGCACATCCAGTTCAGCGGGCGTGAAACCCTTCAGCGTGACTGCGTCATCTTCGGCCAGCAGGACAGATTGTATTGAATCGCCTGCGATCAGCAGGTTGCTGTCATATACACCATCGCCACCATCCGCGATTGCGATGGTAATTGTGTTTTCCTGACCCGCGATAACCGGTGCCTTGAGGGTCATCGTGACCGTCAGGCCGTCCATTTCCGTGTTGTAGGGGTCTGTGTTTGCGGGGTTGTTCAGGAACAGGTTTTCGTTGCTGCCGGTGTTGATGTTATTGATGGTGATATCGCCGTCACCTACCGTCAGCTCCGCCTTTTCTCCGTTCACAAAGATGCCGACAGCATCGTTGAAACCCGAGTTTACGAATTCCAGATACTCTTCGGACGAAAACACAATCTGCATCGTCAGGATTGATCCCGCAGGGATGAACGTCGCTTCGAGCGTTGCGGCGTCATACGTGGTGGCACCTGCGATTTCGTTCAGGTCTGCCCGGCCCGGGTTTCCAAAGTTCGTTGAGGTCCCCGCCGCGCGGTTGGGATCGTCGCTGGCTTGAGTGACATCAGAGGCTTGGCCCGTTGACAGGATGACCCCGGAGTCAGAGGGCGTCAGGTCAAGGGCAATCGCGTCACCATTGGAATAGATCCCAGATGCCAGCTCTGCACCTGTGTAGCTAGCGCTCAAGATTTCGATGCCGCTGCCGAACATGGCTTCGGCCATTGCTTCAGCGGATGCGGATGTATCGATGGGCAGTTTGGCAGCAGTAACCATTGAAAATCTCCAGAACGAGTTAAACTGCCGGAGAAGTAACAACAGGCGGGGATACGGGCATCTGCGCATGGGGATAGACCGGATGGCATTGGGCCAGACCTGGTATCCTTACGGATAGGTTCACGGCCCTGAACGCCGGGAATCAGGGTATGCGTGACGCAATATGTCCGGTGCCTGCTGGCAAACGCGGGCTTGGGATTCGGTGATTTCGACCCGGTATCAGTTCCGTTGTCACCTACTGTTTAACGGCAACGCGCCGATGGTCTTGGTCCAGTAGAATATCCAACCCCGGGTTTTGGTTTTGCTTTGGTCGCGTTATAGGCGGATGCAGAAAACGAGGATTGATATGGGCGACAAACCAAAAAAAGCCAAACCCGCCAGCCGTCAGCAGGTCTATACGCTCGTCGTTCAGATTGGGCGCAAGGCGGGTGATGGCCTGCCCAAAGGGGCGACAGGTGCTGCGCTGATGTGCTTTGCCAGCGGTGTAGACGAGGCAGAGGCCGTGCGCGAAACGGTTGCCCTGCTGAAGCAGGCGGATACAGCCCCGTTGGATGTATCCGGCTATGGCACACTAGCGGACCGCGAGGCAGAGGGTCACGAGATCGGCGAAGATGAACGCGGCCTGATGCAGCGAGCGCTGGATGAAAATTCAGTGATCATCGCGCAGATGACACCGTTTTTCGGCGACGAAGACGACGAGGACGACGCGGGTTAAGCCGCGCGTTGGTCCAACAGTGTGATGGCCTCGAACGGGCGCAGCACCTGATGAAAGGGTTTCGCATGTTCGGGCAACAAACGGCTCGGCACACCGGACAGAACGCTGGCGTCCAGCTGTTCCTTGTTGCGTCGAATGCGCCCGATATACAGGCTTTCTAGTGCGCAGCCTGCGGCCATCAGTACCTCGTGACCGGGCAAGACGACCTGCACATATTCTGCGACTGCGTTGCAGGCGGCCCATGTCGCTGCGTGTCCGTTCACGATGTGACGGGCGGGCACCAATACGGCCTCTTTTCCAAAGTTGTATTCGACCTCTGATCCTTGCAACACCAACCGCTGTTCGGGGCTGACGATGATATCGCGGGTCAGGCCAAAATACGGGGCGCGCAGGCGGACGGGGGCAAAACTGCCTCGTGCGGGCATGTGGGTGCGCACGACCTGCAATACCGGAACTGTTTCGCCTGTGTTTGTGACGACAGTGTCACCGCGCTGCAGACGACCAGCATCGCGGTAGCCGGACGGCGTCGCAATCGGGGTGGCGGGATGCAGCGTTGGCATCGGGCCAATGGGGGCGATGCCTGTGGACAGTGCGCCAAACAGCACTTCTTTGGATAGCGTGCGGTTGGCGTTGCCCAGCATCATATCCCGCAGGTCATTTGTCAGTTGCGGACGGGGGGCGTTCACAGCGCGCGTCACCACGTGTGTGCGTTCTGGTTGTTCCAGCGCCAGACGCGCCCACCCCGATGGCGCATCCCAGGCAAAGGTCACTCGCAGGGTATACGCACGCCCATCGCCAGCCCAGCGGATGGCCGCATGTGAAATGTCGGTGTCATGGCAGTGCACCAACGCGATCCCACCGCCGGGTATGGCGCTGAACATCAGGTTGCGCGGCCAGGGCGCGCGGTGCGACGTCCCGATCAGGTCGTGCGGTTTTACCTCGCCCGGCACATGGGTTTCAAACATGAGAGTGCCGCGTTCCATCAATTTGGACACAGGATCGGCGCGGCGCGATCCGGTCAGACCAGAGGGGGCAAAACGACCATCCTGATGATCCGTCAGCCCGATCCAACTCATGCGGCGAACTCCTGCGTGGAGCGCCATAGATTGGCCTCGTACCCTTTGAGGGTTCGGCGTGCGGACTGACTGTACCCATCCCCTGTATGTGGGTCTAATTCAGGGAAAATGGCACAAATCTCGTTTATGATCTCTGCCTCGAAACTCTTGGCAGTCTGTGGGCCGGGCAGGAAACTTTCCGTGGCCAAACCATCGGAAAACACCACCTGATGCTTGTCAAACATCAGATGAACATAGGTGACGGTGCCACCAACCATTCGGGTGACGGACCTGTCATTGACCAGATCCTTGGCGGCAACCAGCACTTCGGATTCGCCGAACAACAGCTCTGCAAGGCTGTCGCGGATCAGAACGCGGTGCAGGGGCGATACCATGACGTCGCCATGCGTGCCAAAGGTGCCTGCACGAATAAGAATAGGGGCAAAGTCGCCTTCGGCATCCACTTCGCGGGACCCGATCCAACGCACCTCTTGTGGGCCATCGTCCTGGGTCAATACAAGGTCATCGGGCATCAACGTTTCGACCCGGATATCGCCGTTTGGCGTCGCAATCATCGTCCCCGCAACAAAGCAGGGAACGGAAGTCGCGTTGACAATTCCGGTGTCCGACCTCGTGCCGTCCGTGATCTCATAGGTGAAGTTGAAATCTTCTTCGACACCATTGCCGACGACCGTGAAATCTCCGTCTTCGCCCAGTATGACTTGCTGGCCGGATGGCAAATTGATGACAGAGCCGACGCTGACGGCTTGCCCGTTGATATGCGTTACGGTCAGCGTCGAATTTGTGGCGCTGATGTCGTTGTCCAGCACGTTGAACGTGCGCGACCCGTTTTCATCGACGCGGATATTGTCGTCTATGGCGACAATACTTGTCTGCACCGAATTTCCAGCAATCAACAGATTGGAATCATAGCTGCTGTCGCTCACGTCGGCGATGCCGATGCGGATGGAATTTAGGGTATCGGGCGTCACCACCATCGTCAGGCTGAGGGTGACGGTAAACCCGTCCATCTCGGTGTTGAAATCGTCGCCCGTATTGTCGACGAACATGTTGATGTTGTTTGTGGTGTTAATGTTTTCCGGGTTCGCACCGCCGTTCCCGACGCCCATATCGACCTGTACGCCGTTGACCCAGACGCCAACGAAATCCTGATAGATCGAGTTTGCGAATTCGGGGTATTCTTCGGAACTGAACACGAACTGCATCGTCATGATGCTGCTGTCAGGAACAAAGTCTATATCAAGATAGGCGGCGTCGAATGTTTGCTTGCCCGGGCCTGATTGCGCGCTTGCCGCGGCGTTGAACTGCGCATTGTTATCTTCGCCGGATGTGTCGGTCGTGCGGTTGGTGCTTTTGTTTGCCTGCCCGCGTGAATTCGTGAAATCCTCGGCGTCGCCTGTGGACAGGATTACGCCACTGTCGCCAGGCATTACCCCGGGTGAAACAGTATCGCCGTTTGAATAGATTCCTGCGCTGTCCTGGTCGCCTGTATAGGACGCTGAAATCACTTGGATGCCGTCGCCGAAAATGGCATTGGCCATATCTTCGGCGTCGACACCTTCGCGTACCGTTTGGATCGGAAGTTCCGACGCTTTTACCATTGCCTGCCCACCACTCGTTTGACGGCAGAACGGCTGCAGCGCACGCGGTTTCCCCACGTGTCATATCGTGCTGTTTTTCGCACATGTTTGGCCGCACGTTGGCGGCCGGACTGCTGGTGCCCTGCCTCGGGTCATATTATTGCCATAACTCTAGCACAGCGATTCGTGTCCTGTTAACTCTCTTGTTGTGCTAAGGCGCTGCGATAGCGTCCTTTTCGCCACTAATTTCAGTTAGGAACGCCCATGCCCCCCATTGATCCTGTCGCCCTGACGTCCGATTTGGTGCGCTGCCCGTCTGTGACGCCCGCAGATGGCGGCGCGCTGGATGTGTTGCACGCGCTGCTGAGTGATGCGGGGTTTGACTGCGTCTGGGCGGATCGCGGTGGCATTCGCAATCTATACGCCCGCTGGGGTGCCAAGGGGCATACCCGCAGCTTTGGTTTCAATGGCCACACAGACGTCGTGCCTGTCGGGGACGAGGCGGCGTGGTCGCGCCCCCCGTTTGGTGCCGAAATCTACGACGGCATTATGTATGGGCGCGGCACCACGGATATGAAATCGGGTGTTGCCGCCTTTGCCGCGGCTGCTGTGGATTTTGTGCGCGACACCCCGCCCGATGGTGCCATCATCCTTGCGATCACCGGCGACGAAGAAGGGGATGCGACCGACGGCACAACTGCCTTGCTTGATTATATGGCCACCCAGGGCGAGGCGATGAGCGTGTGTCTGGTTGGTGAACCCACCTGCCCCGAAACCATGGGTGAAATGATGAAGATCGGGCGGCGCGGTTCCATGACCGCGTGGGTCACAGTGACGGGGGTGCAGGGCCATTCCGCCTATCCCCACCGTGCCAACAACCCGCTGCCCCCCCTGATGCGGTTGATGGATCAACTCGCCACGCACGAACTGGATCAGGGCACAGATCATTTCGATGCGTCGACCCTTGCGATTGTCACCGTCGATACGGGCAATCCGGCCACCAACGTCATTCCCGCACAGGCGCGTGCCACAGTGAACATTCGGTTCAACGACATTCACAGCGGCGACAGCCTGAGTGCGTGGCTGACTGCGCAGACGGATGCCATTGCCGCCACCTACGGGGTCGGTGTCGATGTGGTTATCAAAGTGTCGGGCGAGGCGTTTCTGACACCCCCCGGTGCCTTGTCTGCGCTTGTCGCCCGTGCGGTCGAGGTCGAAACAGGCGTAGCCCCGGTCCTTAGCACAAGCGGCGGCACGTCAGATGCGCGGTTCGTCAAAGATCACTGCCCGGTCGTTGAATTCGGCCTTGTGGGCCAGTCGATGCATAAAGTCGACGAACATGTTCGTACCGACCATATCGACCAGCTCAAGGCGATTTATGGCCGCGTTCTGAAAGACTATTTCGCATGACGTGGCTGATTTCACAGACAGACGACATTCCAACCTGCCGTGCCCTGCGCCGCATCGTGTTCATCGAGGAACAGGGCGTGAGCGAGGCGGACGAAGTGGACGGGCGCGATGACGCGGCCTTGCATGTTCTGGCCACCCAGGACGGCAAGCCGCTAGGCTGCGCGCGGATTTTGATATCGGGTGACGTGGCCAAGATTGGGCGCGTCTGCGTGTTGAAAGAGGCGCGCGGCACTGGCCTTGGCGCGGCCATAATTGCGGCCTGTCTGGATGCGGCGCGCGCGCAGCCGGGCACGTCCATCGCGAAACTGGGGGCACAGACGCATGCGCTGGCTTTTTATGAAAAGCTGGGGTTTGTCGCCTTTGGTCCCGTTTATGATGATGCGGGCATTCCGCACCGGGACATGGAACGCGCCCTTTGACGAAACCGACGCTGGTTATCATGGTCAAGGTGCCGCGACCGGGGCGTGTGAAAACCCGGTTGGGCCACGATATTGGTCTGGTGCCTGCCGCATGGTGGTTTCGCCACCAAGTTGCCCGGCTGTTGCGAGGGATCGAGGATCCGCGATGGCATGTGGTGCTGGCCGTCGCCCCGGATGTCGAAGGGCTGAAAACGCGGTGCTGGCCCGAGCGGTTTGAACGCTGGCCGCAGGCGCAGGGCGATCTGGGGGATCGCATGGTGCGCATGATGCGTCGTGCGGGCGGCCCGGTCTGTGTGATCGGGGCCGATATTCCGGGCGTGACACGCCACCATATCGCGGATGGGTTTGCGGCGCTGGGGCGGAACGATGTTGTGTTTGGCCCGGCCCCTGATGGGGGATACTGGCTGTTTGGTGTCAAGTTAGGGTCTGTTTTGCACCCCAGAATGCTGCGTGGTGTGCGCTGGTCAACGCCCTATGCGCTGGCCGATACGCGCGCTGCGTTTTTGGGCAAACGGATCGCGACGGTTACCACCTTGGCCGATGTAGACACGGCTGACGATTTGCCATGACGCCATATGGCGCGCGTGCTACCTGATGGGGTATGACGCGTATCCCAACCAAGCCCGAAATCCTCGATTGGATTGCCGCCAATCCGACCCTGACCGCCAAGCGTGATATCGCCAAGGCCTTTGGGATCAAGGGGGCTGCCCGGATCGATCTGAAACGGTTGCTCAAGGAATTGTCCGAAGACGGGCATATCGAAAAGCGCAACAAGACCTATCAGGATCCCGATCGTTTGCCCCCCGTCAGCGTGCTGTTGGTGTCTGGGCCGGATGATGACGGTGATCTGTTTGCCCGGCCGATGGAATGGCATGGCACTGGCGTTGAACCCAAAGTTCTGGTGATTCCGCGTGCCTCTGATCCGGCGCTGGGCGCGGGCGACCGTATTCTGGCCCGGCTGACCCATGTGCAGGCTGATGACCACAATTACGAGGCGCGCCTTATCCGCCGGATCGGGACGAACCCCGCCCGCGTGCTGGGCGTGTTCCGCAAAGGGGCCGAAGGCGGTCGGATCGTGCCCGTCAGCAAGGGCAACAACAGTGAATGGTCCGTCGCCGCCGACGCCACAGGCGGGGCCAAGGATGGCGAACTGGTCGAGGCCGAACAGGCAGGTCCCAAGTCCCGCATCGGATTGCAGCGCGCCCGTGTCGTGGACCGGTTGGGCAACCCTGCCGCACCCAAGGCAGTGTCACTGATTGCCATCCACGAACATGGCATCCCCGATTCCTTTCCCGACGATGTGGTCGCCGAGGCGGACGCCCAAAAGCCCCAAGGCCTGAAGGGCCGCGAGGATTTGCGCGATCTGCCCCTGATCACCATTGATCCGTGGGATGCGCGGGATCATGACGATGCCTGCTATGCCCATGCCGATGACGATCCCAAGAACGTGGACGGCCATATCATCTGGGTCGCGATTGCGGATGTTGCGGCCGCAGTGACGCCCGGCTCTGCCTTGGATCGCGAGGCGCGCAAGCGCGGCAATTCCACTTATTTCCCGGACCGTGTGGTGCCGATGTTGCCCGATCGTTTGTCGGGTGATCTGTGTTCCCTGCACGAAGGCGTGCCGCGCGCCTGTATCGCTGTGCGCATGCAGATCGATGCCCATGGTCAAAAGATTAGCCACACATTTCATCGCGGTTTGATGTGTTCACACGCATCGCTGAACTACCAAGAAGTGCAAGCTGCCATTGACGGCAGCCCGAATGCGCGCACTTTGCCTTTGTTAGAGCCTGTTTTGCGCCCGCTCTATGCGGCCTATGCCGCACTGGTCGAGGCGCGCAAACTGCGCCAACCGCTGGAACTGGATCTGCCGGAGCGTCAGATCGTATTGGAAGATGACGGCACCGTATCATCGGTCAGTTTCAAGGATCGTCTCGACGCCCACCGCCTGATCGAAGAGTTCATGATTTTGGCGAATGTTGCCGCCGCCGAAACACTGTCAGCCAAAAAGATGCCGCTGCTGTTCCGAAACCACGAAGAACCGGCACCCGAAAAGCTGGATGCGCTGCGTGAAACGGTGCGGGCGGCCGGGTTGAACCTTGCCAAGGGGCAGGTGCTGAAAACTGCGCATCTGAACCGATTGCTGGATCAGGCACGCGGGACGGATAATGCCGAGCTGATCAACTTGTCGACGCTGCGGTCGATGACGCAGGCCTATTATGGGCCGGTCAACTTTGGGCACTTTGGTCTGGCGCTGCGCAATTATGCGCATTTCACGTCGCCCATTCGCCGCTATGCCGATCTGATCGTGCATCGGGCGCTGATTTCGGCCCATGGCTGGGGCAAGGATGGCGCGGGCGCCGAGGACGCCGAGGCGTTGGAAAAGACGGGGGTGCATATTTCGGACACCGAACGCCGGTCGATGGCTGCCGAACGCGACACGACAGATCGCTATCTGGCCGCTTACCTCAGCGAGCGGGTCGGCGACGAGATGGAAGGCCGCGTTGCCGGGATCGCCAAGTTCGGGATTTTTGTGAGACTGGATGACAGCGGTGCGGATGGGCTGGTGCCGATGCGGGCCATCGGGGCAGAGTATTTCCATTTCGACCGCGAGGCGAGCACCCTGATGGGTGCAGATACCGGCCTGACCATCAAGATCGGTCAACGCGCAACGGTGCGGTTGGCGGAGGCTGTTCCCGTGACTGGGGGAATTGCGCTCGACTTGTTGGCGCTGGACGGTAAATCGCTGCCCAAGGGCCGATCAAGCCCCGCAGGGCGCAGCCCCCGCCGCAAGGCGGTGAAATCCAAACGCCGCGGCGACAAGGTCAAGCGCAAGGTCAGCCGCCAACGCTGAAGCAGGCCGTCTGCTGTCACAAACTGTCAGCACATGTGATAGGGTCGTTTTATGACCCGCACCCACCGCCTGTTTCAGTTGATGCAGACCCTGCGTCGCATGAGCCCGCCGATCACGGCGCAATCGCTGGCCTATGAAATGGCCGTGTCGCTGCGCACGATCTATCGTGACATTGACGAATTGCGCGGCCTTGGCGCTGTGATTGATGGCGAGGCGGGGTTTGGGTTTACCCTGATCGAGGACGCGACGCTGCCGCCGCTTGGGTTCGAAAATGACGAACTTGAGGCCTTGGTGCTGGGCCTGCGGGATGTGGCGGCCATCGCCGATCCTGCGCTGGCGCGCGCGGCCACCTCTGCGCTGGCCAAAATTCAGGCGCGGGTGCCCCCCAAACAGGCGCATCGGTTGAAACACGCCGTGCTTGATGCGCGCCGGTATCGCCGCCCCGAACCGCCTCGCATCGACGTTGCCGCCCTGCGACAGGCCGCGTGGGAAGAGGTCAGCGTTCATTTCGCCTATCATGACGCGGCTGGGGCGGCGTCCAAGCGGGTAGTGAAGCCGTTGGGTATTGTCTATATCGACGACACCAACATGTTGCTTGCGTGGTGCCATTTGCGGCAGGATTTTCGTGTGTTCAGGTTGGACCGGATGGATGATCTGACCGTCACCGACGACAGTTTTCGCCCGCATCGTGTGTCATTGCTGCGGGACCATCTGGCCTTGTTGCGTGCCGAAGATGATCGGCGCGCAAAGGATCGCGCACCTGGTGATTGAATCCTTTCTTGGGCGATGAATTGTCGCTAGATTGGAAACAACGCGAAACAAGCGAGCATGAGGCATACTATGCGGTGGGCAGTCACCTTGGGGATCGCGAGCGGTGCCCTTTTTCTGGGACATATGGCAATGGCGCAGACCATTGCAGGATCACTTCGGCCTGAATTGCGCCCTGATCGCAATGAGGTGTCGCGGGCTGGGTCCATTCCAATTCTGGCGATTCCCAGCACCCCGGTCTTGCGCCCGCAATTGCGCCCGGCACTGACGGCAGAACCCGCCCCGCCGCGCGTTGACAGCAGTGAAAAGGACGCGCAGTTTCAGAAATGGCTGGGCGGTATGCGCGCCCGCGCCGTGGCGCAGGGGATCAGTGGCGCGACCTTTGACATCGCGTTTCGTGGCGTGCGCTATGACCCTGACGTGATCAAACGCGACCGCAATCAATCCGAATTTACCAAGACGATCTGGGAGTATCTGGACAGCGCCGCATCTGACACCCGTGTTGCCAATGGCAAAGACGCCCTGCGTACGCATCGTGCCACTTTGGAGTCAATCGAGGCTCGGTACGGCGTGGACAAAGAGGTCGTCGTCGCGGTCTGGGGGCTTGAGAGCAATTATGGCACGTTTCGCGGCAAAAGTGACGTGATCCAAAGCCTTGCCACGCTGGCCTATGACGGTCGGCGCGGCGCGTTTTTCGAAAGTCAGTTGATTGCTGCGCTCAAGATTCTGCAAAGCGGGGATACCGACCCGCGCAGCATGACCGGGTCGTGGGCGGGCGCGATGGGGCACACGCAGTTTATCCCGACATCTTATCTGGAGTATGCGGTGGATTTCACGGGTGATGGCAAGCGAGACATCTGGTCGGATGACCCGAGTGACGCGCTGGCTTCGACCGCCGCCTATCTGGCCAAATTCGGGTGGCGCAAGGGTCAGCCTTGGGGCGTTGAGGTCACTTTGCCGTCCGGGTTTGACTATGCGCTGGCCAATCGCAAAATCACGCGCACGCCTGCCAACTGGGCGCGTATGGGTGTCGTCGGCGTGAATGGTGCACGGGTGACCAACCATGGTGCGGCGTCGATTTTACTGCCTGCGGGCAGTCAGGGCGCGGCATTCATGGTGTTCAAGAATTTTGCCGTTATCGAACGCTACAATGCGGCGGATGCCTATGTGATTGGTGTTGGTCACTTGAGTGACCGGATCAAGGGTGGCCCAGAGATCGCGGCGGATTGGCCCCGTGGGGATCGTGCCCTGACGTTTTCCGAGCGCCAGGAGATGCAGCAGCGCCTGACCGCGCGCGGGTACAACACCCAAGGCGTCGATGGCCGGATTGGTCCAAAGACAGTCGAGGCGGTGCGCGGATTCCAGCGGTCGCGCGGGTTTGCACCGGATGGCTATGCATCGCTGGAGTTGCTGAAGGCCCTGCGCTGATCCGAATGAGGCTGCGCCACGCGATATTTCAGGGGGCGTTGCCCCCCGGCCTTGCGGCCGTCCCCCAGGATATTTCCGGCAAGAGGAAGGGTTAGCCCGGCGACATGCCCCGCAGCCGTTCCGAGCGCCGCCGCAGCAATTCGACCGTTGTCAGAAGTGCGATTGAGATCACCACGAGGATGGTTGCCACGGCAAGGATTGTTGGGCTGATCTGTTCGCGCAGACCGATAAACATTTGCCAGGGCAGTGTTTTCTGGCTGGCAGAGCCGACGAACAGCACCACGACCACCTCGTCAAAGGAGGTGATGAACGCAAACAGTCCGCCCGAGATGACGCCCGGCAGGATCAGAGGCATTTGTACCCGAAAAAACGTCGTGACTGGCCCGGCCCCCATGTTGGCCGCCGCGCGCGTGAGGGATCGGTCAAAGCCCACGAGCGTCGCTGTGACCGTGATGATCACGAAAGGGATACCAAGGACGGCGTGGGCAAGGATGACTTTGACATAGCCCACGAACCCTTTGTCGAGCCCAAGCGTGTTTTCCATCCAGTTCCCCAGCGAGGAGTAGAAAAAGAACATGCCTGTTGCCGAGATGATCAGGGGCACGATCATCGGCGAGATCAGGATCGCCATAATCGTACCTTTGAACGGCACGTGGGATTGAGACAATCCGATCGCCGCGAGTGTTCCAAGGCTGACGGATATGATCGTCGCGATGGGTGCGATGATCAGAGAGTTTTTCATCGCCAGTTGCCACTGTGGGTTGGTAAAGAAGTCTTCGTAGTGTTTTAGCGAGTATCCGGCGGGATCAAGTCGCAGCATTTCCGGCGTGAACGTAAAGAAATCCTGCGCGTTGAACGACAGCGGCATGACCACAACGATCGGGGCCACCAGAAAGAAAAAGATCAATCCGCAGATCACCCGAAAGCTATAATACCAGATCCGTTGACCCGTCGTGGCGTATATCGGAAGGCTCATATGCGTTATCCCAGCTTGACGTTGTCGATGCCCACGATCTTGTCATAGGCCCAATAGAGAACGAGCACTGCCGCAAGCAGGATCGAGCCAAGGGCGGCCGCGAGGCCCCAATTGAGCGATGACGAGATGTGATAGGCGATCCGGTTCGAGATGAAGACACCTTTGGTGCCGCCAACGATTTCGGGGGTGATGTAATAGCCGATGGACAGGATGAACACGAGGATACAGCCCGCCCCAATACCCGGCACTGATTGGGGGAAATAGACGCGCCAGAACGCTGTCCAGTTTGTCGCCCCCAGTGATTTTGCCGCCCGCAGATAGGTCGGTTGGATCGTTTGCATCACGGAATACATTGGCAAGATCATGAACGGCAGCAGGATGTGCGTCATAGAGATGATCGTGCCGAATTGATTGTTGATCATGATCAATCGCCCGTCATCTGCAACAAGCCCGATCCAGACCAGCACGTCGTTAATCACGCCTTGTTGTTGCAACAGCACTTTCCATGCGGATGTGCGAACCAGCAGCGATGTCCAGAAGGGCAGCAGCACCAAGATCAACAGCAGGTTGGCCTGTCGCATGGGCAAGTTCGCGAGCAACCATGCGATCGGATAGCCCAGCAGGATACACGACACCATAATCAGCAGCGACATCCAGATCGTGCGCACGAACAGGGTCGCCATAATCTGTTTGTTTTCGGGCTGCCATGCGGGGCCATCCGCGGTTTTTTGGGCGTCGACGGCATTCAGGAAATAGCCGCTGGTGAACTTTCCCGAATGGGTTTGCAGTGTTTCCCACGGTACAGATGTTGCCCAGTCTTCGTCCATTTCGGCAAAGGCTGTGGTGAAGTTGGCGATGGGCAAATCAGCCGCTTGCGCTGTGCGCAGCATGTCGGCGCTGGGCCCTGAGTATCCCGTCAGGTCGGCGGTTTTCAAATCGATCAGCAGGGCGGGCGCAACGGATTCCCACGGATCGCGGGTGGCGGGATCACGTTCGTCTTGTACTGCCGTATAGATCGCCCAAGCTGTGTATTCGCGCATTGCCAGCGGCAGCAGCGTCGCAATTTCCGCGTCGGGGGCAAAGTTTACTGGCCCGCTGGCGGGATCGTCTGTCAACTGCGCCACGCGGGTGCGTTGCGCATACATCAGATCATCATCAGCCGCGCCCCGGGCGTTCATCAGGGCGTACCATGTTTCGCCCTCGTCCCAGGCTGCATCCAAATCTTCGAGCGGTTCATACGAGATATCGGCAACATCATCCAACTGGCGCCCGGATTGGCGGAACAGCGATGACAGGCCCGTGGTTTCATAGTTTAGCCGGGTGCCAAGGCGTGTGTGCCGTTTGGCTTCGGCGGCGATGAACATGTCAAAGAACATCGCCTCGAATACGTCTTCGGAGGGGATTTCGGATTGGCTTGAATCCCAGCTGGCTAGGGACTCGACGGTATAAGGCAGGGTGTTTGACACCATTTCGTTTTCGACCGAGCGAAACAGCATCGACCCAATGGGGATGATGAAGGTGATCAGAACAAACAGCAGCAGCGGTGCGACAAGGGCCAGTGCGCGCAGTTTTTGGCGGCGTAACGCGCGGGCCAGACTGCGTTTCAGAGGAGTGCCATCCGCGGCGATCATTGCATCGGCCATATTTTATACCCCTTCGACAACGATGATTGTGCCATCGGAGTTTGCCTGCCGTATCTTCATGTTTTCTTGATAATCGGTGCTGTTATAGCAGGTCAAAGCATCTGAATAGCTGGGAAATTCGACGATGACGTGCCGTGGATGCGAGGACCCTTCGGGTACGTCTGCCTGTCCGCCACGAACAAGAAATTTACCGCCGTATTTCGGAAATATCTCGTTATTTTTGGCCCCATACGCCTGATATGCTTCAGGGTCGTGGATGGTGACGTGGCCGATAATGTAACCTTTGGGCATTGTCGTCTCCGGGTGGTGAAGTGGCAAGGCGGCCTATGAACCGCCTTGCGCATTTTCCGTGTGGTCAGGCGGGGTTATCCCCGCCCGCCGATATTATTGAGCAAGCCACGCCTGGAATTTGGCGTCGATGTCGTCACGGTAGTCAGCCCAGAACTCGTAGTTGTAGAGGAACGTGTTCTTGGCGTTCTCTGGGTCTGTTGGCATGTGTTGTGCCATGTCGATCCCCAGGTCAGCGTGCTGACCGACCAGTGGCGCAGAAGACGCGCGGGCCGGGCCGTAGCTGATCCATTTGGCTTGATCCGCCAGACGTTGCGTGTCTGTCGCGAACCTTACAAAGTCCATGGCACGCGCTTCGCGCTCTGGGCTCAGGCCTGTTGGGATGATCCAACCATCAAGGTCGAACACCTGTGCGTCCCACAGCATCGCGATGGGCTGGTTCTGCTCTTCGATGGCGGCAAACAGACGACCGTTATAGGTCGAACCCATGATGACTTCGCCATCGGCGAGCAGTTGGGGCGTGTCCGCACCAGCAGACCACCAGATCACATCGTCTTTGATGGTGTCGAGTTTGGCGAGTGCCTGATCTTGACCTTCGGATGTGGCCAGAACGTCATAGACGTCGTCCTTGGCAACACCGTCACACAGCAGGGCCCATTCCATGTTGTTGATTGGGCGCTTTTCCAGGCTGCGTTTGCCGGGATATGCGTCTGTGTCGAACACGGCGCACACTTCGGTTGGGGGCGTGTCACCCACCAGATCGGTGCGATAGCCGAATGTGGTCGAATAAACGATCTGCGGGATAAAGCAGTCGCTGACGATCAGGTCGCCAAAGTCGTCCGTGGCGGATGTGCCATCGGGCGCGGGGGCCAGCGCTTCGTCAAAGTCGATTTCCATTGCGAGGCCTTCGTCGCACAGGCGGATCGCATCGGCGGCCACAACGTCAACGACGTCCCATGTGACGTTGTCGGCTTCGTTCATCGCACGCAGTTTGGCCACGGCTTCAGCCGAGCTTTCGTCCCAAACGGCTGAGACGCCTGCGTTCATTTCCAGGTATGGTGCGACATAGGCGTTTTGCTGGCTGGCTTGGTATGCGCCGCCCCAGCTGACGAGTGTCATGTCGTTGGCCATGTGGCCATCCGCGAACGCAGTTCCGGACACGACGGTCAAAGCCGTCGTTGCCAAAAGTGTTCTTGCGAGTTTCATTGTATTACTCCCACTGATTTAGCCCGGTATTGAGTGTGGAAGACTAGACGTCGGGCACCGTCCCCAGTCTTCTTGACGTGGTCAGGCGTCGAGTGCCCGACAATCATTTGACATCCACCCGATATCGATCTTTTCGCCCGGTTTAAGGCGGATTTGATCGGGTGCATTGCGTGTTTTAATCACGAAATCGTCGCTGCCCGCGACGCGCAGCCGGGTGCGGAAAATGTCGCCCATATAGACGAACTCAAGCACTTCGGCCTTGAGGGTATGTGCATCAGGGTTCAGGCGGCCCTTGTCGATCTCGACCCGTTCGGGGCGGATGGACACGCGTGTGCGCTGGCCCACTTCGCTGACGTTGATCGGTTTGGCGTCGATCAGGCTGCCATCATCCAGACGGACAACGCAGGTTTCGCCGCTGATCTTTTCGACCTTGCCCATGAGCGTGTTGTTTTCGCCAATGAACTGCGCAACGAAACTGTTTTGCGGTTCTTCGTACAGGGTGTCTGGTGGGGCGAGTTGCTGAATGCGCCCATCATCGAACACGGCCACGCGGTCTGACATTGTCAACGCTTCAGTCTGGTCGTGCGTCACGTAAACTGTCGTGATCCCCAGATCATGGGCCAGACGGGTGATTTCAAATTGCAGCGTTTCGCGCAGCTGTTTGTCGAGCGCGCCAAGCGGTTCGTCCATCAAAACCAGTTCTGGTTCAAACACGAGCGCCCGAGAAAGGGCGATCCGTTGCTGTTGTCCGCCGGACAGTTGCGCCGGGCGGCGGCCTGCGAAATCCTGCATCTGGACCATGCCCAAGGCACGCATCACTTTTTCTTCGCGTTCGGATTTCCCGATTTTGCGTACCTCAAGCGGAAAGCTGAGGTTTTCCGCAACGGTCATATGCGGAAACAGGGCATAGTTTTGAAACACCATGCCGATGCCACGTTTGTGGGGCGGGATGTTGTTGATCGACACCCCATCAAGGCGGATGTCGCCATGTGTGGCCGTTTCAAACCCGGCCAGCATCATAAGGCAGGTGGTTTTGCCCGATCCCGATGGCCCAAGCATCGTGAGAAACTCACCCTTGGGCATTGAGAGGTTCAAGTCTTTGACGACAAGGTTCTCACCGTCATAGCTTTTTTGAACGCGCTCGAATTCAACGAACGCCGTTTCGGTCGCAGTATCAGCCAAAATTGGCTCCCCGTTATATAGTCAGCGATTGATCGCTTGTTGCCCTATGTAAAGCGGGACGAACCGCGCGTTGCAACCAGCTAGGCTGAAAATTTAGACAAACGCCTGCATTCTGGTCTGTTTCACTGCCAAGACGGGACATTTTAGGCGATTTTACTGTGCTGTGATTAAAATCTGCCCGTAGACGCGTGTCAATCGGCGGTCAATCGGCAGTGACCTGCTGGTTGAAAATCGGCAGATTGGGGCGCGCAGGGTGACGAGGGGCAGTGCCATTGGCGTCCATCCCGTCGGCTTTGGGCCCATGGGATGAACGCAGATATCCGTGTTACGCGGCCGGTTTCAGCAAATCCTGTTCTTTCATTTGAGCATAGCTTTCGTCCAGCGCGGTGCGCGCGCGGTGCCCCATTTCAGCGATTTCTTCTGGGGTGATGATCAAAGGCGGCGACACGACCAAGCGATCATAGACGTGACGCATCACCAGATTGTTGGCAAAACTACGCTCGCGGCACATGAAACCGGCTGTGCCTGCTTCCATTGCGAATTTGGCGCGGCTTTCCTTGTGGGGGGTCAGGGCCAGTGAGGCCATCATACCGACGATGGTTGTTTCCCCGACCAGTGGATGATCGCCCAGCGCATGCCACATTTCCTTTAGCGCGGGTCCTGCAACGTTGCGCACGTGGTCGATCACGTTTTCCTCTTCGAGGATGCGCAGGTTTTCAAGCGCGACGGCGCTGGCCACCGGGTGGCCGGAATAGGTGTAGCCGTGATTGAATTCGCCAGAGCCGATAACTTCGGCGACCTCGTCACAGACGATCGAGCCGCCGATGGGCTGATAGCCAGAACTCAGACCTTTTGCGATGGTCATGATATGCGGCTTGATGCCCAGCGTTTGGCTGCCGAACCAGTTCCCTGTCCGTCCAAAACCACAGATTACCTCGTCCGCGATCAGCAGGATTTCGTATTTGTCACAAATGCGCTGTATTTCGGGCCAGTAGCTGTCTGGCGGTACGATGACGCCGCCCGCCCCTTGGATCGGTTCGGCGATAAAGGCGGCGATACGATCCTCGCCCTGATCCAGGATTGCCTGTTCCAATTCCTGGGCACGGGCCAGACCGAAGGCCTCGCGATCCATGCTGCCGCCCTCTGCCCACCAATGGGGTTGGTTGATGTGAATAATGTCAGGGATTGGCAGGCCGCCCTGCGCGTGCATCGGTGCCATGCCGCCCAGACTGCCAGAGCCGACAGACGATCCGTGATAGGCGTTCTTGCGGCTGATAATGATGGATTTGGTCGGCTTGCCCTTGAGCGCCCAATAGTGGCGCACCATGCGGATATTGGTATCATTCGCCTCGGACCCGGACCCGGCAAAAAACACGTGGTTCAAGTCACCCGGCGCAAGTTCGGCAATCTTTTGCGCCAAGGCGATTGCGGGCACATGCGTCGTTTTGAAGAACGTGTTGTAATAGGGCAGTTCGCGCATTTGGCGCGCGGCGGCGTCTGCCAGCTCTTCGCGGCCATAGCCGATGTTCACGCACCACAACCCGGCCATGCCATCAAGGATTTCGTTGCCATCGCTGTCATGCAAATACACGCCATTGGCCCGCGTGATTACGCGCGTCCCGGTTTTGGCCAGTTCGGTATTAGCTGTAAATGGATGCATATGGTGCGCTGCGTCCAGCGCCTGAAGTTCTGCTGTTGGCAGGTGATTGGTGATTGCGGGCATGAAAACCTCTGATGCTGGGGTGTTCCGACAATATGTGCATTGCGCGCGCCGTCAATGTGGCATCTGCAATGGCGCTAGACCTGTCCGGTGAAACCTTGTTTCATTGCGCGGTGATTGGCCGACAGAAGCGGCATTGGCGGGCAAAGAGGTGACATTCGTGAAACGCATTTTTTCCGACTATGCCTATGGTGCCGGACCGCGCGCGGGATGCTGGTGGGACGAAACGGCGACGATTGCCGAAAATCCGGTGCTGCAGGGCGAAGTGACCTGCGATGTGGTCATCGTCGGAGGCGGATTTACAGGGCTGTCTGCGGCGTACCATCTGGCCCGCGCCGGTGCTTCGGTTGCGGTGGTCGAAGCCAATACAATCGGCTGGGGCGCGTCCGGGCGCAACGGCGGCTTTTGTTGTTTGGGTGGCGGGCGTGCGTCGGATGCGGTTCTGGATCGTCGGGTGGGTCGCGCCGGGCGTTTGGAATGGCGTCAGACGGAAAAGGCCGCCGTTGAATTGGTGGATACGCTGCTGTCTGACCTTGCGCTGGATGTGGATCGTCATTCCGTGGGCGATACGTTTCTTGCGCATCGCCCAAAGGATGCGAAGGATCTGCATATCGAGGCGGAGATTATCCGCGAGAATTATGGCGTGACGCCCGATATCCTTGACCGTGACGCATTGTCGGAGGCGGGCATGGCGGGCCCGTTTCATGGCGGGATGAGCACACCGTTGGGATTTGGGTTGAACCCGCGCAAATATGTCGCCGGTTTGTTCAATGCGGCCCGTGTGGCCGGAGCGCAATTTTACGACAAGAGCCCGGTGACACAGGTGCGCCGCGATGGGGTCGCAACCGCGTCGGGTCGAGTAAAGGCCGACCGGGTGGTTATCGCCACAAACGGGTATTCGAGCGAAGATATCCCCCAATGGATGGCCGGGCGTTACATGCCTGCGCAATCTACTGTGATCGTCACGCGCCCCCTTAGCGATGACGAGATTGCTGCCCAAGGGTGGCACAGCACGCAGATGGCCTATGACAGTCGTCACCTGCTGCACTATTTCCGATTGATGCCGGATCGGCGTTTTCTGTTTGGAATGCGGGGCGGTATTTTTTCCTCGGCCCAGGCAGAGGCCCGCGCACGCGCCAAAGTCATTCGGGATTTTCACGCCATGTTTCCAGCGTGGGTGGGCGTTGATATTCCGAATGCGTGGTCTGGTTTGGTTTGTCTGGCGCGCGGGATGGTTCCGTTTGTCGGGCCAGTGCCAAACGCGCCGAATGTGTTGGCGGGGTTCGCGTACCATGGAAACGGCGTCGCGATGGGCACCTATACAGGCCGGTTGTTGGCAGATTTGGCCTTGGGGCGGGACCCGGACTTGTACCCGCGCGTGATACGTAACCCGGCAAGCGCGTTCCCGTTGGGTCGGTTCAGACGTGCGATCATGCCCCCTCTTTATGCGGCGTTTCATCTGGACGATATCCGCCCTTAATTCGGGGCCCGCAGGCCGATCACGTTATTGGCCGCGATCATATACCCACTGTCGAGTGCCAACAGCATCGTGCCGTTTTCAATCCGAGCCTCGGTGACTCTGGAATAGGCCAGCGCGGGTTCGGTCAGCAGGATCTGGCCGTTGGCTTTGCTTTCTATTTGAAAGCTGTATTCGCCATGAGGCACAGATGACCCATCTGATTTGCGACCGTTCCAGACAAAGGGTTCGGTGCCGACAGGAATGGACTGCCGGTCCACCTCGGTCCCTTGGGCGTTGGTTGCGATCAGCGTTATCTCGTCCGCTGTAGCCGGCGGGTTGGGGGATAACGTTATTCCGTCGCCCGTATACCGCGCAGGCCCTTGTACCAGCGCATCCATGCCGATCCAGTTGGCGGCCCCAGCCATATCATTGGCACCAAGCGTCGATAGCATTTGTTCCATCAGATCATTGGTCGTGACCTGCTGTTCCACCATCGAAAATTGTGCGAGTTGTGCGGCATAGGCCGATGAATCGATCGGTTCTAACGGGTTCTGATATTCAGCTTGCGCAGTCAGCATTTTTAGAAAAACCTCGAAATCCGAGCTGAGCACGGAATTGGTGGATGCCGCGGGGGTCGTCGGTTTGGCGGTGACGCCAGGTGCTAAAAGTATGTCCATATCTGTCAAAGCCTTAAATCTATGCTGTCCAAAGCTGTCATTGGCCTGGACGCAGTTGCAGTCACGGGCATCGTGACGAGGGTTTCAGAGCCATCATCATGGTCGGCCCCTGTGTTATATTGAGAATGGGCCGTGTCGTCAGACGCTTGTTCGTTCTGGCCAAAAGAAAAAGCGATATCGTCATATCCAATATCGGCGAATGATTTACCCAAATCATCGATGTTCCGGCGCAGCAGGTCCAACGTGTCTGGACGGTCCGCGAGGATATTGACTGTGATTCCTGCATCCGACGCGCTGAGTACCATGCGGACACGTCCCAATTCCGCAGGGTTTAGGGCGATTTCGATCGGTTTATCGCGATCCGCGCGCATCGCGGTGGTGATCTGGTGAATGACGCTGTTTGCCATGTCTTGGCGTGGTGCGGATGTGGGTGCCAGTATGTTTGTGCTGGTGCTGTTTTGTGTCCGGATTTCTGATCCGAACGCGTCCATGAGGTCCACTTTTGAAAGTGTCATGTCGGGATTTGACTGTGCGGTGCTCACTTTGACGACCATCGTGTCTGGTGCCTTGCCCAGGATTGCGCTTTGCGCGGAATTGCCGTGGCTTGGTATCAAAACCTGCCCTGAGTTGGTGATAGTACTGCGCGCTTGGATGCTGTCAAAATCGAACCGTATGTTGCCTTGGTCTGGTCGATCGATGCGTTTTTGGTCAGCAAGATCGGATGTCAATGTCGCTGGCAGGCCACCAAGATGCCGTTCAAGGGATGTTAGAGGCGGCTTTGTTCCCTGCTCTGATGCAACTGCGTCCGTAATAGGGTGAGCGTTTGGCAGCGCGGAAGAATTCGTGCTGTCATCGGCCATCGGTGATGCGTTCATTGCTGTGGTGCGCACGCCGGATGCATCAATGGCTGCAGTCTTGCCTACAGGTACTTGGCTAGCATGTTCTTCTCTGCCAGAGGTCGATGAAAGAGCTTGAGCCTCTGTTGTGATTGTTTTTTCTGGCGACACCAAAACAGGTTTGTTCGGCTCGCCAATTGAATCCCCAGATATTTTCTCTGCCGATGCTGGATTTGGTGTGCTTTTGGATGGTGAAGCATGTCCTTTCGTCTCGATAGGATGCACGCGCGCACCCGCGATGTTTGCAGCGTATTCTTGCGCTGTATTCATACCTGCCGGTGCAGAGTGGATTTGTTCCTTGGGCGTTGAATCAATTGGCCTTCTCAGTCCGTTCTGTGCTGTTTCTGTATGCAAAACAGGTATCTCTGACTGTTTCTGTTCCATCGAATTGGGCAATCCGGATACGGGTGTATTGGTCCGGTCACGGGTGGCATTGCCGGAGGTTACGGAAGCGGCGATGGTTGCATCCACAGGCCCAAGATTGGGCGCAGTTTCCAAGTCGTCAGCTTCATCAGATTCGGTTGGATTGGGCGCAGTTCCCACGTTGCGCGGTATTTGTATGACGTCAGATTGCGAAGGTGCCGCCGCAGGCGGGGCGTTGAAGAAAGCCGCGAAAGTATCACTTGGCGTCGCTTGATCTGGTGACACAAATTTTGCGTCTGAATGTGCGCCAGATATCGAATGTATCGTCAGGTCCATACGCGCCTCCGGGAGTTTTCGCCTTTGTTGGACTATGGCCGTTGGATAGTTACCGGTTCTTTACCGCTTGGTGTGCATGCTGGGAAAAATCGTTCCAATTGAAAGGAAACTGGCGTGCAGCTGAACCTGATCGAGACGAAATTTACGCCTAAACCGGATCGCCAGGATGTGGCCCTGCGCGGTGCGGCGCAAAAGCTTGAGGCGACATTCTTGGCCGAAATGTTGAAATCTGCGGGTTTTGGTCAAACGCGCGACTCGTTTGGGGGCGGCGCAGGCGAGGATCAGTTTTCTTCGTTTCTGGTTCAAGCGCAGGCCGAAGAAATGGTCGCCGCCGGCGGAATTGGCCTGGCTGAGGCACTGTTTGAGGCGTTGAAGGAGCAGCAAGATGAACCGTGAAGCTGTGCAAACGACGATGGATGCACTTGATGATCTGCTGGACGCGGAACGGCGCGCATTGCTGCAGGGTAAACTGGATGATGTGGCGCGCTTGCATATCCAAAAGGGCAATTTGATTGATGCCCTAAATCGACAGACTTTTTCTGACCAAGATATTCTTGGAGATCTGCATCAAAAAGTGGGTCGCAATCAGGTTCTGCTTGATAGTGCGTTGGATGGGGTGCGCAGCGTTGCCCGCAGACTAGCCGCGATTAGACGCGTGCGACAATCGCTGGATACCTATGATTCTCGGGGTCAAAAGCGCGGTGTTGACGTTCAAAGCACGGGAACCGTGGAAAAGCGGGCCTGATGCGGGTTGAATCAAATCCACCGTAATTGGCGTGGTGCGGATTAGGCTTCCATTAGCGAAATCAATGGCATGGTGTCACGGCACTCGGAAAGGGTGGCGCACAACCTCAAAGGATGAGTGTGCATTTGTCAGAACGGCATCTGGTCCGTCCGATTGGGGGCGGGATGTAACCCTTGGCGCAAAGCGCCATGATCAAAGGACATACGCATGTCGAGCATTCTTACGAACAATAGCGCAATGGTTGCGCTGCAAACACTGAAGTCGATCAACAAAAACCTGTCAATGACCCAAAGCGAGATTTCCACCGGTAAATCGGTTGCAAACGCCAAGGACAATTCAGCGGTCTGGGCTATTTCCAAGGTAATGGAGTCGGACGTAAAAGGATTTAAAGCGATCTCTGAAAGTCTGTCGCTTGGTGCGTCGACCGTAGCGGTTGGGCGCAATGCGGCGGAAACGGTGACTGACCTGCTGGTCGACATCAAAGGCAAAATTACCGCAGCGCAAGAAAGCAACGTGGATCGGGACAAGATTCAGACTGATATCGTTGCCTTGCGAGAGCAGATCGAAAGCGTGGTGGGTGCTGCGCAATTCAATGGTCTGAATCTGGTTGATGGGTCATCTAGCGCGGATGTCAAAGTGCTGTCATCGCTTGATCGTGATTCCAGTAATAATGTCAGCCCGGCAGAAATCACTGTGTCCCGGCAAAACCTTTCTGTTTCTGGTACTGTCACAACGCAGGCTTACGATGGTGCTACCGGCGCTGATGCGACCACGACCATTGTCAACGCGACCGCCGATGGTGGATCGGCGATTGCATCCGGTACCGCCGTTCCCACAACAGGCACAGCAGCATTTGTTGATGTTGCCATCGGTTCTGTCGGGGATGGTTTTGGTTATCAATTGGTTTTGGATGATACGGCTGATGCGAACTCACTGGGCACGCGGACGTTTGAATATGTTGCAAGCGGTACAGACAGTTCTGAGGATGTCGCATCCAATCTCTATAATCAGGTATCTGCCTTTCTTTCTGCAACGGATGAGCCGAATTATACGGCGTCCTTGGATGGCGACACTGTACGTCTTACGCGGGCAAACGCAGGCAATGAACTGTCCGTCACAATTGAGGCGGATACGACAGGCAATACGGTAGGAACGAGTTCTGGTGGCCTTGCTGCGCTGCAGGCTGTTGACGTGACAACTGAATCTGGCGCAACAGCTGCGCTGACATCCATCGAAACGCTCATCAACACTTCGATTGACGCCGCCGCGTCCTTTGGTTCAGTCGAAGGTCGCATCGAGACCCAGTCGTCCTTTGTCAGTAAATTGACGGACTCGCTGAAATCGGGGATCGGTTCATTGGTCGACGCTGATATGGAAGAAGTGTCAGCACGGTTGCAGGCGCTTCAAACCCAACAGCAGTTGGGTGTTCAATCGCTGTCGATTGCCAACCAAGCTCCACAGACAATTCTGTCACTCTTCCGCTAAACCGATTGGACGAGGGGCCAAGGTTTGGCGTCTCGTCCATTCATTTTGCGTATCAATATGAATGGGTGACAATGTGAACGCGACTTCCCAAGCTTTGCGTGGCTATGCTGACAATTCTGTTTCGACCCGAAGTGATCGTCGAAGGGAATACGATGTGATCGCGCGTGTGACGCAGGAACTGCGTGATGGCGCAGTGCAAAGAAAAACGAATTTCGGCTTCTTTGCAGAGGCTTTGCATAGAAACCAGCGGCTTTGGACGGCTTTGGTAGTTGATATTGCAGATGTGGAAAACCCGCTCCCCAAAGAGTTGAAGGCCCGTATTGTATATCTTGCTGAGTTCACAAGTCAGCATACCGGCAAAGTGCTGCGAGAAAACGCATCTGTGATGCCATTGCTAGAGATCAACATGGCTGTTCTGCGTGGACTAAAGCATGAAGGGACAGCGACATGAGCGGATTGATCCTCAAGTTGAGCCCAAAAGAACGTATCCTCATCAATGGGGCAGTGATCGAAAATGGCGACAGGCGCAGCCGGTTGGCGATCATGACGCCTGATGCTCATATTTTGCGGCTGCGGGACGCAATCCACCCGCAAGATGCAAAAACGCCCGTTCGGCGTGTCTGCTACGCGGTTCAATTGGTGTTGTCGGGCGATACGTCCAAATGTGACGCGCGCCGTCAATTGTTGCGCAGTATCGAAGAGTTGAGCCAAGTTTTTGTAGATGACGACAGCAGAAAGCACTTGGATATCGCGTCACACGCATTGATTGGCGACGATCATTACCGGTGCCTGAAAGCGCTGCGTGCATTGCTGCCACGCGAAGAGCGGTTGTTGGCTGCGGGAGCATGAATTCGTGTACCAGCCAGTCCTAATATCGTCAGGTTTGGTGGGGTGGCAGTTTCTGCAACGCACCTACACCCAACAGACTGATGCGTTTAACCAATCCGCTGAACTCAAAAGAGATACAGACTATTTTGCGGCCAATATTAGCGATGTGCGAACTGCCGAAGATCTTGTTTCGGATCGGCGTATGCTGTCGGTTGCCTTGGGCGCATTTGGGCTGCAGGACGATATCAACAATCGATTTTTCATCGAAAAGATGTTGGGCGATGGCACAACGGCTGACGATGCTTTGGCCAATCGGTTCACGGATACGCGATATCGCGATCTGTCGGCTGCTTTTGGTCTTGGGCCGGGCGAAACCCGAGGGGCGCTACAACCTGGATTTGCGGAAGGTATCATTGCCAAATTCCAGGCCGCTAGCTTTGAAATTGCCACGGGCGCGCAAGATGAAAACATGCGTGTCGCGCTATATGCCGAACGGGTCTTGCCAGATGTGGTTGGTGGGGCCGGCAGTGAACCCCAGAAATGGTTTTCGATTATGGGTCAGCCTCCACTCAGGTCTCTTTTCGAATCTGCATTTGGCCTTCCGGAGGCATTTGGGCAGGCGGATATCGATTTCCAACTGGGCGTTTTCCAGGATCGCGCTGCGCGACTTTTCAATGTTTCTGATCCGGCGGAATTTGCTGAGCCGGAGACGCTGGATCGCCTTGTGACCGCATTCTTGGCGCGCTCACAGTTGGATGCTGGCGGTGCAGGTGCGTCGGGCGCGGCCATTGCCTTGGCGCTGTTACAGTCTTGACGCATCGGAAAACATGAAACGTACTGTGCTGCATTGCTTGGTTGGTCAATTTGGCCCTGAACGGTTCAATGTTGGCCGGCTCGCGCGGCGCAAGGCCAGTTTCAGTTGATCAAAGCTGTGCGCGCAGGACTGAGAATGCGTACCGCTCATCGCGTTATCTAGAGATGACCAGACTTGCATCGCCATGTCGATTTCGGGGTCGGTCCCTTGGGTGTATAGGCCCGCTGTAATCATCATCTGGTTATGTGAATACACGCTAAAATGCTTGCGCACCGCATTTATGAGCTCGTTTTCGTCTGCCGCAGCGGCAGCCGGGAGGCTGCGTGATGCGGATCGCAGCACATCCACCGCCGGGAAGCGGCCGCGTTCCGCAATGGAACGATCCAAAACCACGTGACCGTCCAACACGCCGCGCAAAATATCGGCAATGGGCTCATCCATATCTGAACCTGCAACCAAAACGCTGAACACTGCAGTAATGTCGCCTTGGTCATCCGCGCCTGGCCCGGCACGTTCGCAAAGCGACATGATCAAATGCGAAGTCGAGGGCGGAAATCCTCGCAAAACTGGTAATTCGCCTGCAGCAACGGCCACTTCACGATGCGCTTCGGCAAAGCGGGTGATCGAATCGGCCAGTAGCAATACAGATTGGCCAAGGTCGCGAAAATACTCTGCCACTGCCATGGCCGTCCATGCGCATCTGCGGCGTACCAAAGCAGATTGGTCGGACGTCGCCGCGACCACAATTGTGCGCGCGCGCCCCTCGGGACCCAACACATTTTCTACAAAATGCCGCACTTCTCGGCCACGTTCACCGATAAGCGCGACCACGACGATGTCTGCCGACATCGTTTTGGCCAAGTTGCCCATGAGGCTGGATTTCCCAACACCTGAACCAGCGAAAAGCCCAATGCGCTGGCCGCGCACAATTGGCAGCATCGTGTCAAAGACAACATGCCCCGTGTCCATCCGTGCCCCCAACTGTCGTCGCGCGGCGGCCGCTGGGGGGCTGATTTGTAGGGGGCGCGGCGATAATCCCGGTAGCAACGGTGCGCCGTCCAACGGGTTGCCATCTGGGTCAATAATGCGACCCACCCAATGCGCATCGGGCGAAATTCCGGTGTTGCGATCCAGCAGAACACGATCGCCAAGCGCGACACCATCTACAGAACCGTCCGGTAGCAAGATGATCCCATTTGCGGTCAATTGCACGACCTCGCCACGCAGTGTGGTTCCGCTGCGGCCCACCTCAGCGCGGTCGCCTATGTGCGCCTCTTGATCCAGCCCTGTTGCGAAAATCATCCCGCCCTCGACCTGACTGACCCGCCCGACCGTACGCACAATCTGAATTTGAGACAGTTGATTTTGAAATAATTTCAATCGCGCCGCTTGCTGCATCGGATCCTCCTGATGTCTGCAAACAGTTTTTAAAGGAATCACAGTTAAGCCTTGGTTGAAATCACTCGAGGGAGAAGCCCCGATGTTCCAGAACCTTACCGTTTTCGAAACGGCACACGCGATGGCCGTCCACGCCGGGCAACGTCAGGCTGTTATCGCACAGAATGTTGCAAATGCGGACACGCCCGGATTCGTGGCCAGAGATCTACAGAACTTTCAGAGCGCTTTTGCCTCGTCTGATCCTATGCAATCCGCACAGCGGGCAACGCGCCCGGGGCATCTGCATGGCGCGGCTGTGCCGGTCAGTAATCCGATGATTGGCGAGGATCGTTCATTTGCTGCGCCGGACGGCAATTCTGTGTCGTTGGAGACTGAAATGTTGCGCGCCACTGACGCCAAACGTCAGCACGATCGCTCGCTCGCCATCTACAAATCCGCGCTGAATATTCTGCGCTCCAGCCTTGGTCGTCAGTAAGGAGCAGATGAGATGAATGAATTCTCAAAGGCGCTCGATGTGTCCACCAGCGGCTTGAAGGCACAGTCATCGCGGCTCCGCCACTTGTCGGAAAACATATCGAACGCGGACACGCCCGGATATCGACGCAAGACGATCCCGTTTCGTACCGAATTTGATGCAGGCGGGGGTGTGGCCAAGGTCGAAGTTGGCCGCGTGTCTTTGGATGATCGCCCGCTTGAACGCGTTTTTGACCCGTCTCACCCCTTGGCGGATGGAACCGGGCATTACGAAGGGTCGAACGTTGACCTTTTGATTGAACTTGCGGACGCCCGTGAGGCGCAGCGCAGTTACGAAGCGAACCTTAAAATGTTCGAACAAGCTCGGCAAATGTCGTCCGGGTTGATGCAACTTTTGCGTCGTTAAGCGGCGCAAGGAAATGGAGATCCAGAATGGATTCAGCAGCACTTTCCGCAGTTAAAAACTATTCGGCGTCACGGGCCGCAACGCAACCATCAAACGCGCCGGGCAACAGCACCTTTGGGCGGGTGGCGATGGATTTTGCGCAAACACTTGCCCACGGCGAACAAGTGGCGCAGCAGGCGATGATTGGTGATGCCGATCCGCATTCTCTGGTGCAGGCGCTTGCGCAGACCGAACTGGCTGTCGAAACGGCCGTAACTGTGCGCAACAAAGTTGTTGAAGCATACCAGGAAATTCTGCGGATGCCTGTATAACATGCTCAACGAAGTGATCTTTTTCGACACAATGCGGCAAGGATTGTGGGTCGCGGTTATCGTTTCCGTCCCTATCCTGACCGTTGCTTTGGTCGCAGGCGTTTCGATTGGATTGGTTCAGGCATTGACCTCCATCCAAGAGATGACGCTGACCTTTGTGCCGAAACTGGCAGCGATCATGATCGTGTTCTGGATGTCGATGGGTTTCATGACCCAGACGATGGTGTCCTTTTTCCATGAACGGATCATTCCCCTAATTATCGGAGGTTGACGTGGACAGCACGGGATACATTACACTGACCCGTCAGGCGGGCCTGATGCGCGAAATGCAAGTTGTTGCCAACAACATCGCAAATGCTGCAACGACAGGGTTTCGCCAGGAAGGCGTCGGTTTTTCTGAGTATGTGCGCGGCATTGAGGGCGGCGCGTCCCTGTCCATGGGGCAGGGCAATGTACGAAAGACTTCGTTCGAACAAGGAAGCCTGACCCAAACTGGTGGCACGTTTGATTTTGCGATTGAGGGTGATGGTTATTTTTTGATCGAAACGCCAAATGGCGAGCGGTTGACCCGCGCCGGCAGCTTTACGCCAAATGGTGAGGGCGACCTTGTTACCCATGACGGGTTTCGTGTTTTGGATGCCGGTGGCGCGCCAGTTTTTGTGCCGCCTGATGCGCGTTCCATCGCTGTTTCTCCTGACGGTACGATCAGTTCTGATGGCGCGTTTGTCGGTCAGATCGCCCTTGTTGTACCGACAAATCCGTCGGGTATGGCGCGTCAAAGTGGTGTTTTGTTCAGTACGGAAGACGGGTTTGAACCCTCTGAAAATGCGCGCGTTGTCCAAGGTTTTGTCGAAGCCTCAAACGTCGACGCAATCGGGCAACTGGCGCGCATGATCGAAATTCAGCGTGCCTATGAGATGGGTCAGAGTTTTCTTGATTCCGAAGATGAACGCGTCCGTCGTGCCATGGATGCCATGATGAAATCAAATTGAGGAGAGATCCATGCGCGCCCTACAAATTGCCGCAACTGGCATGTTGGCCCAGCAGATGCGGGTCGAAACGATATCAAACAACCTCGCGAACATGAGCACGACTGGCTACAACGCCCGCCGCGCCGAGTTTGCAGATTTGCATTATCAGCAAATGACGCGACCGGGTTCAATCAACGCATCCGACGGAACGGTGGTCCCGACTGGCGTGCAACTTGGCCTTGGCGCGCGACCGGCTGCGGTGTCAGTGCAGTTGCAACAGGGATCTTTGGCAGCAACTGGCGGGGATCTGGACGTCGCCATCGAGGGCAAGGGGTTTTTGGAAGTGCTGCTGCCGTCGGGTTTGACGGCATACACGCGCGATGGGGGCCTTAAACGTTCGGGCGAAGGGTTGATTGTGACATCTGATGGGTATCCCGTCGCCCCGGAAATCGTCATCCCGTCTGACGCCCGCAGCATTTCAATCAGCGGCGACGGCGAGGTGTATGCCTATTTCAGTGACACCGCAGAAGGGCAGTTGATTGGCCAGTTCAATTTGACTGGTTTTACGAACGCAAAGGGCCTTGAGGCGCTGGGCGGAAATCTGTTTTCGGAAACCGAAGCGTCCGGCCCCCCGATTACAACAACACCTGGTCTCGATGGGCTGGGAACATTGCGGCAAGGTTATCTTGAGGAAAGCTCCGTTGATGCTGTCCGCGAAATTACGGAATTGATCGCGGCCCAACGTGGGTACGAAATGAATTCCAAGGTCATTTCTGCCGCCGACCAGATGATGGGCGCGATGACGCAGGTGCGATGATGCGGTTTTTCCTGACTTTTCTGATGATTGGCTCGACTGTGTCGGCAGATGTGGTGACGCCTACACGTACGCTGCGTCCCGGCACGTTGATCACTACGGCTGATTTGATGATAAAAGATGCCGACCAAGTGGGCATGTTTGACAGAATGTCTGATGTCGCGGGGCAAGAGGCGCGTATCGCGCTCTATGCAGGGCGGCCCATCCCATTTGAGGCGATTGGACCGCCCGCACTGATTAATCGAAACGAGATCGTGGCGCTGCACTTTCAATCTGCGGGCCTCACAATCAGTACCGAGGGACGCGCACTTGAGCGTGGCGGTGTCGGTGATCGCGTCCGCATCATGAACCTGAGTTCGCGCGCCACCCTGTTTGGTTTCGTACAATCTGATGGCTCGATCAAGGTGACGCAATGACGTTCATATCCGATCCTGCCTTCGCGCGGCGTTTGGCCACTTGTCTATTTTGTCTTGGCGTCTCCGCCTGCGGGCGAGGCGATCATTTGGGCAAAGCACCGTCTTTTTCCAACCCAATGGCAACGCAAGAGCATTCTGCAATGATAACTGCTTCGTTGCCGATTGTGGTGGAACAGAAATCTATCCTTGATCAGGCGTCTCTTTGGAGTCGACAACGTGGATCATTGTTGGGGGATCGGCGCGCTATTCGGCGCGGTGACATCATGACGGTCGTTATCGAAATCGACGAGCGGGCGGAGATTTCCAACGAAAGCGATCGTTCCCGCAGTGGGTCAGAAAGTCTTGGCATTCCACAGCTTGGCGGCTTGCCACAACGGCTTGACGAAAAACTACCACTGGGGGCCTCAAGTTCTGAGTTGGTTGCTATCGATTCCAGCAGCAGTTCAAGCGGTGACGGATCGGTCAAGCGCAACGAAAAGCTAACTTTGCGCGTTGCAGCGACTGTGGTTGACGTTTTGCCGAATGGGGTTCTTTCGATCGCAGGCTCACAGGAATTGCGGGTGAATTTCGAACTGCGTGAGTTGATGGTATCCGGCTATGTGCGACCCGAGGATATCTCGCGGCAGAACGAAATAACTTATGACAAGATTGCATCTGCGCGGGTGTCCTATGGTGGTCGCGGACAGATAACCGACATGCAACAGCCTCGGGTTGGTCAACAAGTGCTTGACGCTGTTTTGCCGTTTTAGGAAGTCAAATGATGAAAATACTGCTACCGTTTGTTTTGCTCTTCCTCGGCCTTGGTGCTGGTGTCGGAGCTGGCGTTTTCTTTCGCCCGGATGCAGTGCCGTCTGAGGTGGAACAAGGTTCCGATACGCTCGACTTCGCGGCACCAAAGGAGGAGCCGGACGCGCCCCGTGAATATGTCAAAATGAACAATCAGTTTGTTGTTCCGGTTGTGAACGAGGACAAAGTCCAAGCGTTGGTCGTGATGTCACTCAGCCTTGAGGTGCCGGCAGGGGAAAAAGACGCGATTTACGAGCGAGAACCCAAGCTGCGTGATTCATTTTTGCAGGTCATGTTCGATCACGCAAATATGGGTGGCTTTGATGGTGCGTTTACCGATTTCGAAACCCTCGAGATTTTGCGACGTGGGCTGCGTGACGTGGCGCAAAAAGTCATGGGCGAGCAGGTGAGTGATGTTCTGATTGTCGATATTGTCCGCCAAGATTATTGACTCCGCCTAGCGGAAAAAGCTGTGATCAATGGTTTCTTGCATAATTCTTTCGCGATTGGTGCGGGCTTTGGCTTTGTTCGCATCATGGGCAAGTTTTTCGGCCGCGGCTTTGCGTCCATGTGCATGTCGATGTCTTTCCATCAACACCTCTTTCTGCGCCAATACTTGTGCCAATATGACATTGAGCTGGCGCTGTGTTTGCCCGAGCCATTTCATCCAAATAACATCCGCACCGATCGCGCGTGCTTGCATGTGCTCGGGTGAATCCGTCAACGTTTCCCGCGCAAGTGAACGCAAGCGATCCAGTTCTGTCCGCAGTTCGTTTTCACGCGCCAAGATTGATGACAGGTCGCGTACACTAAGCTGGAATTTGAGGCCTGAAAGTTTCTTGAGTTGATCCAAGTCCATTTTAAATACCTCTGCTCGCGCGAACCCGCATATCGTCTGCAAAACGGATAGCCGCTGCGACGGCCTGATAATATTCTGGGGCTACTTCGTCGCCAATGTTCATTGCCGCGTGCAATGCCCTGGCAGTTGGTGGATTGCTTTGTATTGGGATTGCCGAATTGGCTGCCAGTTCCCGGATACGCAGCGCGATCTCATCAACCCCTTTTGCAACGCAAATGGGCGCAGTGCCTGTCGCTCTGCTCCATTTAAGTGCAACAGCGTAATGCGTTGGGTTAACGATGACGACATCTGCTGTTGGCACGGCCGCCATCATTTGTTGGCTTGCAATTGCTTGTCCCCGCGCGCGGCGTTCTTGTTTAAGGTGAGGGTCGCCTTCTGAGTTTTTAGTTTCGTCCATGATTTCCTTGCGCGACATCCGGTTTTTTCGAATATGTTCGTTGTGCTGCCAAATGGCATCAATTCCGCCCAAGACTAAAGAGATTAGAACAACAACCAGAAGAAATGAGATGCACAATTCGGCGAGTATCGTGATAACAACACCAGGCGCAGAGTGTACAACCGCAATCATTTCGGGCAAACGGGTATTCAAAAAAGCAGCTAGGCAAATTGAGTATAAGACTATTTTAATAAAGCTTTTGGCGAATTCAAAAAGCCCGCTTCGACCAAACTTCTGCTTGGCGTTTTGCAGAAGCGAAACACGTGAGAGTTTAGGCTGCAATTTTGCCGGCGCGACAACAAAGGCTCGCTGTGCAAGGATTGCTACCAATACAGCTAGACCAGGCAATATGAAGATTGGCGAAATAACCTTGGTGGCGTTCCACAAAATACCACCAAAAAGAGCGGATGGGTGGCCCGAAAAAAACACGTCTGAAAGTTCATATGATCTATCCAGCAGAACCTGCATTTGGCTACCAAACCCAGCTATTGTAGCAGCACCAAACGTTAAAAACGCAAGTGTTAGCCCCGCGTAGGCGGCAGCGGTTTGCAGATCAGTAGATTTTGCAATTTCACCCTTTTTGCGTGCCTCCAGAAGTTTTTGTGGAGTTGGGTCAAATGACTTGTCAACCTCATCATCTTGTTCGCTCATGGTAGCGGTCCAAATGGGTTTGCCATGAAGTGATCAAGCGATGAAAGCCAAACGCCAAGCATGGTAGGCGCTGCAAAGAACAGCAGAAATAACCCGCCGAGGGTGATGACTGGTGCGCCAACAAAGGCGACCATAAGCTGCGGCATCGCCTTGTTTATAACGCCAAGGGCCAGATTGTAGAGAACAGAAAGCAAAACAAACGGGGCAGATAAAACAAAGGCCAACTCGAATGCATGCGCGACTTGGGCCAGACCCCATTGAACGACGTCACTACCCTTTGAAAAGAACCCGATCGGCAGTAAGCTATAAGAGTGGATCATGAGCTGAGCTGCCTTGATGTGCAGTCCTGCCATGACGGCCAAGGCAACCCCGCCGACCGTCAAGACGTAGCCCATTGCAGGCAAGGGTTCGATCGCGGCACCGCCCAAGATTTGCGACAAAGATGTGGATTGTGCAGCGATTGCACCAGCTGTTTGCAAGCCAAGGATGAACAATCGGATACCAAGCCCGATCAAAACCCCCACGATAGTCTCTGTAAACGTAAGCAATGCCAGAGCGCTCAATGAGAATTCTGGCGATTTGTCGGAAACGGCTGGTGCCACAATCGTGGTGAATGCCACTGCGATCGCGAGCTTGATGCGGATTGGCACAGTCTGTTCCCCGAACCCAGGAAGAAGCGATGCGGTAGCAGCCACCCTCAAGAATACAACAAATCCCAACCAAAGCTGTGTTTGAATCCAAAGAAATAATTCGTCTGGTCCGGTCACGCGGGAATTACGCCGACAAGAGCAGGTTGTGCATCTACTCCAATTTCCTCAAAGGATAGAACTGGGTTTGATATACCCTTTGCTCGCATCAGTGTTTTCAGAAAACGTCGGCGCCGCGCGTTAGTGACGACCGCGGGAAAGATCCCTTGCTCGCTAACCTCTTGTAGCTTTTCGGCCGTGTTTTGAGCCAACCTGTTAAACAAATCAGGAGGAAGCGCGACGTCTAGACCACGTTCTGCATCCACTTGGTAATTTGCGAACGTGTCTTCCCATTCAGGGGCGAGTTGCACGAGGGGCAGTGTGCCGTCTGGGCGTTGTAATTCACCCACCATTTGAAACCCAAGCCGTTGTCGAACCGTCTCACAAATAGCTTCAGGTTGGGCATTACGGCTGCGGGCTTCTGCGGTGGCTTCAAGTATTAATGGCATGTTTCTAATCGAAACTTTTTCATCCAAAAGTAGACGTAGAACAGTGTGAAGTAAGTCTATAGGAACCTTGTCAGGGATCAGCTCATCAAGCATTTTTCGGTTTGCATCAGCACGTGTAGGATCAGAGATGTTTGTCATCTCTTTAAGTAGGTGGCGCAGCGATTTAAGGGTTAGCAACCGGCTGAAGTTGCGCTTAACAACTTCAAGTAAGTGCGTAGCAAGGATTTCAGTTGGCGTGACAATAGTGATACCTGCGATAGCCGCTGTTTCCTGATCTTTTTGCGCAATCCAGCGCGCAGGTGCACCGTAAACAGGTTCTGTAGTATCGTCCCCGGCCGGAACCATTGCTGCCAAATCCGGCGTTAGGGCAAGTATTTCACCAGCTCTGAGAATACCCCTTGCTTGTTCAACACCCTGAATACGTAGAACATAAGTCCCTGTAGGCAGTCCGGGTGCATCGGTCAGTCGGATTTCTGGTAAAATAATACCAAATGCTGTCGCGACGTGAGTGCGCATATTCGCAATGCGTGCGTCTAAACCGGTTCCGTGATCCAACACGAGATTTACAAGGTCGGTCGCAAATTCCACGTGAATATCATCAAGTTCAAGTACATCACCTAGTAGTTTCCCTGTTTTGAAGGCTCGCGGTTCGGCATTGTTTGCTTCGGTCACTTCCTTCTGTTTTAGCCGGCGAGCGATCAAAAATGCAGTGACTCCCAGACCAATCGCGCCCAACATAAATGGGGCCATTGGCAATCCTGGAACCAGGCCAAACATTGCCATAAGGACAGCAACAGTCGTCAGAGCCGCAGGATGTTTACCGAGCTGCGCAAATACTGCTAGGTCAGTAGCCCCTTTGGCACCACCGCGAGCCAAAAGTAAAGCCGACGCAACGGAAATTATAACAGCAGGGATTTGTGACACTAAACCGTCACCGACTGTCAGAATAGCATAAGTTTCAAATGCCGTTGATAAGGGCATTTTATGTACAACAACGCCCATGACCAGCCCGGCAAATAGATTTAGTAAGGTAATAAGCAAGCCGGCAATAGCATCGCCTTTTACAAATTTTGAAGCACCATCGAGCGAGCCAAAAAACGTAGTTTCAGCCTGCTCAAGCTCTCTGCGCGCTTTGGCCTCATGATGGGTAATTGCGCCAGCAGACATATCACTATCAATAGCGAGTTGTTTGCCAGACATAGCATCAAGTGCAAAACGGGCACCTACCTCCGCCATCCGAGTTACACCTTTGGTAATCACCATAAAATTTACAATGAGCAGGACACAAAACACGACAAGACCAAGAAATACACTCCCTCCCATTATGAATTGTGAAAAACCTTGGATTACATCCCCAGCCGCGTTTGTTCCTGTATGGCCTTGGCCAATAATCAGCTTAGTTGAGGAAATATTCAAGGAAAGCCGTAGCATTAAAGATGCTAGTAAAATTGTGGGGAAGGCTGAAAAATCCAAAGGGCGATCAATAAAAAGTGTAATTGTAAAAATGAGAATTGCTAGAGCAAATGAAACGGCTAGGCCAAAATCCAAAATCCAGGCGGGCACTGGCAGCACCATCATAACAATGATGACCATAAGTGCCGCTGCCAAAAAAATGGTCGGATTAAAGTGGATGTTAATACGTTGAGTACTTGATGATATCAAAGAAAAATCCTAAATGAAAAAATCAACGCATTATATCGAAATATCCGAGCTCAAAATTTATGCTTTTAATCGATAACAAAAATATTCGCATAATTTTAAATTTGCAAGACTCATAATCATCTATTCAACTAATTTAAGAGTGCTAATTACTTGCTCTCGACTATCTGTACTTTCCTGCAAGGCTGTCTCAGCTGCATTCAGAAAATTTCCCTCTTGTGGGTTAATGTCCAATTTTTCTTTTGCCATTTTTGCAAAAACACCGAAGACTGGTGTTTCTTCTTCAATTAATGCTGACCACTCAGTAGATAGCCAAGCTGCATACTGGCTATTAGGAAGGTCATCCAAATTTCGATATGCTAAGTGGGCATCAGTAAAATTGCCAGACTGCATTTCAACCTCTGCCCTTAGCCGTGCTGAAACCTCTCCTTCCGTTTTAGAAAGGAAGGCTAGCGCAGTATGCGGACGCGATAGTTCTAAATCTGTCTGTAGTTTTATTGTAGAATATTCAGGCAAATTATTGCCCTCAGCTTCCCGTGGAAAGATCTCATCGGATAGACTTGGGAATCCCAAGTCCAGAAACCTTTTAGCCAAAATAAGAAGTGTTTCCTTTGATATCTCGCTCTGTGACAGTCCCATGTGTCCCGTTACATACTGAAGAAAAGTGATATCATCCTCATGCCAAGCAAGGAAATTTAACAGTTCAGAACGCAGTTCAGCGTAAGCTTCAATAGAATAACGAATTTTCTCATTAGCTAATACATTGAACGCCTCAGAGAAGTTGCCAGACTTTGCGAGCGCCAAAACATGAGTCCGACTTAAGTCACCTGCTATAGGATCGCCACGCAATTCGGTGGCAAATGCTCCAATTAATAATCCAGTCCTTCCATCGATTTCATCTTCCTCATCAATGAAAAATCTGACTAGGTGAGCTAATGCGGTAGCGGATTGAGTCGTATTTGCACTGACAATTTCTAAAAGTTGTTTTCTTGCCAGTTTAGGTTGGCCTCTTTTCATATATAATTTGGCCATTTCTAAATTTGTAGCCGATGATTTATTTCCTTCACTTAGTTCGATTATACGTAGTGCTGCCGCTGAAGCTTCATGGCTGCCTGCATTCAAAAAACGTTGACTCAATTGGGGGGCGAGTATTCTTCTTAGTTTGACCGGCAAATTATTTAAAGCAAACAACGCAGAATCTATTGTTGCTTCTGAGAGTGTATTACTATTAAATGAAGATAGTATTTTCCACAGAGATGAATCGTCGTCACAGTCTTTCAAGATATTAGATAAAATATTATTCTTATCATGCCCATGCTCGATTATATTAGCAAGGCCTAATAAAGCATAGTCTTTTCGCTGCAAGTCATTTGATAAGCTAATTATAACTATAGCTTCAGCTCCGAATCCGTAATTTAAGTAAGCTTGAGCGAGTCGCGAAACCTGTTTAGGATTTACTCTTCCAGATTCTGAGTAAATATACCTACTTAGATGCGTAACTTCAGAGATCATATCAGACTCAAAATCCCAATCTTGAAAGTTAAGCAGATTGGAGTTTACGCAGTCCATTTCCTCTGTACCGTTGTTTTGTAGAAACTCCTTTCTATGCAAAGTGATTTGTACATTCCCTTGACTAGTTAAACTATTATTATATTTTTCAGTTTGATAATTCTCTGAGCCTTCAATTTTGCGTTTCAAAGGTAATTTTTCACCTGAATATCTGTCGCTACTAGGAGATTTTCTATTTATAAATGGTGCAATGGCGATAGATTTCCTGAATGCTTTTGTAAGGTTAATTTCAGAATTTTTGTAAGGATTGATGTCGTATACGTTTCTCTGGTCGTTAAGATATTCCATGTGTGAAAACTGATTTTCACCAGAGGCAGTAAAAGTTTTTATCTCCGGGTAAGGTTTTAAAGCGTGAGACTTCGGCATGGTTTTTGTTTTGTCTGTCGCGTGAGATTCATATGATAGAGAAACGCTTCCTTGAAAAATAGAGTTGTAAACTGTTGGAAATTTGGCGGCGGGATCGCTAATTTTATTTGAAATATCAACAGCGATCAAAGTTGGATTTGCCATAAAAGCGTTAGCAACGCAGAGACATGAGAACTGCAAATTCAGCTCACTCGAAGTAGATGTAACTTTGGAAATATATGTATTGTCTATTCTATCAAAAATTCTGGAGATGTCGAATCCTTCACTGTGATTTTGCAAAATGAGTTTTGCGCCGTTGGTTGTGTGTTGCAGCGTCCAAAAAGTATCAGAGGGTGCATCAAGAACCAAACGAGTAAAACCGTCATGCGCGCCTGAACGAACATTAATTTTCTGTGACAGTACCTCGGACGGAGTCAAGGCAAGGAGTAGAGGAATCCACTTTTTCATAATGCACTCTCTTTTTTGTTTTTCAGTGCGACTTCGAGATCTGAAAACGATGGCCGGGAGTTTGAGGGTGTATTTTGCCTGCCGACTTCAATACAAATGTTAGTTGCATGATTGTGGAGGTTAGAGATGAGCACTTCTCGAATGAGCCGGTAAAAATGAGCGTCTTCTTCAACTACAGCTTTTATTTTTGAGGCAAATGGACCGACCATACCGTATGCTAGGAATACGCCCAAGAAAGTGCCTACCAAGGCACCGCCTATGAGTTTTCCCAAAACTTCTGGGGGTTGATCGATGGATGCCATGGTTTTAATGACTCCCAGAACCGCAGCAACAATGCCTAGTGCAGGGAGTCCATCGGCAACGGTTTGCAGAGCGTGACTGGAATGCATCGCATGATGTAAGTTCGCGTCCATCCGTTTCTCAAGTACTTCCTCGACTTGATGCGGATCGTCGTAGTTCATCGATGCGGATCGCATCGTATCGCAAATTAAGGCAATCGCTTCTTTGTCTGACTTGATTTTTGGGTAACATGAGAAAATTGAAGAACTCTCTGGCGTTTCTATGTGCTCTTCGATAGCGACGGGGTTTTGTCGAGCGAGGCGTATAAGCTCAAACAGCATGCAAAGTAAGTCTTTGTAGTCTTCGGGTTTCCATTTTGGTCCCTTAAAGACTTTTCCTAGGTCTTTGATCGTTTGCTTGATCTCGGAAGTTGAATTGCTTATGAGAAATGCACCGACTGCTGCGCCGATGATCATTGTCATCTCAAAAGGGAGTGACTTTAAGATGATTCCCATTTTTCCACCGGCGGCTAGGTAGCCACCAAAGACCATGACGAATACGGTTATGATTCCAATAACACCGACCATGAACTATCAACCCTAATATTTTTTATCGGAATACGCCTAAAATTTTGCTGTGATGCTAACTTTTTGGTGCGAGTGCGTTTTGGCCTGCTAAAATTGCGCTGATGGAATAGGCGATTTGAGGATCTAGCCCGGACAGTATCTTTGCAGCGACGTCAGGGCGCATGCGTGCCAAAAATCCAGCTGCGAATTCTGGTTCCATTGCTCCGAAAAGGGCCGAAGCGTTTTTTGGCTTCATATTTTCATAAACGTCCGTGAGTCGTGTTAAATCTTCTTCGGAAGCAGTCTGAGCTCTAGCTAAGGTGGCTCTGAGGCGATCTTCGGCATTCTCTAGGGCATCGATACGTCGTTCAATTTCAACCTGGCTAACTTCAAGTGCCTTTGCGCGGATGTTTAACCGTCTTTCCTTATCGGCTATTCGCTCTTCTCTGGCAGCGAACGCGTCTAGCAAAGATTGGATGTCTGTGCGGGTATATACTTCTTGCTTGGGCTCCAAATGATTTGCCTCATGGGGAGATGAGATCTCGTTCCTGTTGCTAATTTCAGCAACGGCTGCTCCTGTGCCATTCATAATTCGGATAACTGAAGAGGCTATGAACAGGCCAGCTATGAGGATAATTGTTCCCCGGGTTGGAGCTATCTTTATTGCTTTGTGCCAAGGTGTCATTAGTGTGTTCCCTCTTTGCGTCTGGTAAACATTGGTGCGTCACGAACCTGGTGATTTGAGTTGTTGTCAGGTTGAGTCGTGGAAGTGACTTCTGGAATGTCGTGAAGCGAAGCCATCTGTAGCTCTAGACGCTGTGATGCCTGTTCTGCTCTCAGTGCCAGATCAGTTAATGTGTCTGCCGAAGCGGACGCTGCGCCTTGCGCCGCAGAAAGTGTTTTGCTTAGGTCATCTACCTGTGCCGATAGAACGGCAACTGCGCCTCCGACGCCTCTTTCGAGGTCATTGAAGCGTTTGAGCCGTCGCCCGAGGATGAAGCAGTAAAAACCTGCACCCAGCGCGCCACCAGCTAAAAGAATGTCAGCCATTAAGTCCATGTTTCACCCTCAATTTATTACGTATTCCATTATGAGAATGTCATTCACGCGACCTGGGCCTGTCACAATGTCAATGCGGCGTAGCAAGTGAGATCGCAGGCGGAACAAGGCACCGGGGCTTTCGAAATCCTGTGTTTCTAGTGCACGTAGATATCCGTTCATCACGTTTACGACACGCGGCATCACTGCTTTCACATCGGCTTCGTATTGCGATGGTACTTCTAGGTCGGCTCGGAATCGGAGATGTCGCCCTTGCGATAGGGGGCGCAGTGACACAACCATCGGTTCCACAGGCACAAACGCAACGTCCGGCAGAGCGCTAGGGGTCTCAAACATCGATTGGGCCTTATTTATAGGAAAAATCATGCCGGAAAATGCAATGTAAAACCCAGCACTCGTACCAAGTAGTATAGCCATCAATCCTAGTACGAGCGGTACGATAGCGCGCTTGTTCGAAATTGGTTTGGTGTTCGCCTCAACATTGGTCATTTAAATCCATCCGCTTTAGTCAATCTGTTATTCGCACAGATCAACTAACCGATTGTTAAGAAGGATCAGTCATTGCTGACGAAACGTCGGGCAAAATGCGCGGCAGGGCGGAGGCGATTGTGCAACAATTACTGAATGTTTGGATGGCTTTGGACATACGGCGACAAGTAACTGTCGTAGCGGCGACTTTTGCGGTCTTTTTGGCGGTGCTTGCCATGTCTCGAATCGCGGCAACGCCTTCCATGGCCTTGCTTTATTCAGGGCTCGAAAACGGGGCTGCTGGTGAAGTCGTTCGCGCATTGGAACAGCGTGGTGTCCCGTATGAGGTGCGAGGCGGGTCCATCTTTGTCGACAATCAAAGTCGAGATGAATTGCGTATGACGCTCGCGAGTGAGGGCCTGCCTGCCAACAGCAGCAGCGGGTATGAATTACTGGATACTCTGTCGGGGTTTGGCACGACATCGCAGATGTTTGACGCGGCATATTGGCGGGCAAAAGAAGGGGAATTGGCGCGGACAATTGTGTCCAGTGCGCATGTGCGGGCAGCCCGTGTGCACATTGCCTCAACAGGGTCCAATCCATTTCAGCGCAGTGTTACGCCGACAGCCTCGGTGTCTGTGACCCCAAATGGCGCAGGCCTGAACGCGCAGCAAGGCAAAGCGATTAGATTTCTTGTGGCATCTGCTGTGGCCGGGCTGTCTGCTGATGACGTCGCTGTGATTGATGCAAATGGTGCTTTGATAGGACCCGCCGATGACTTTGCTTCGTCCGCAGGGGTTGAAAATAAAGCGGACAAGTTGAGGCAAAGTGTCGAAAGACTGCTCGAAGCACGGGTGGGTGTTGGCAACGCGATTGTAGAGGTCAGTGTTGATACCGTGATGGAGACTGAAGAGTTTCGGGAGCGTCGCTTTGACCCCGAAGAGCGTGTCGTTATTAGCACTGACACAGAAGAGCGATCCAGCAACTCAAACGAAGCTGGAAGTGGTGACGTTACAGTTGCATCCAATTTACCGGATGGTGATGGGGCGTCCGGCGATAGTTCATCTTCACAAGATACAGAGACGCGCGAGCGGATAAACTATGAGGTTTCAGAGACCGAGCGGTCCGTCATACGCGCAGCCGGGGCGACCAAGCGAATCACTGTCGCGGTGCTGGTGAACGAAACGACGGAAATCGGTGCCGATGGCGTGGAGACGCCGATAGAAAGACCTCAAGACGAGGTCGACGCGTTACGCGAACTCGTCGCATCTGCGGTCGGTTTTGATGAAAGCCGGGGGGACATAATCACCATCAAATCAATGGCGCTTCAGTTCATAGAGCCTGTAGGAACGGAGGTGCAATCGCCATGGCTCAATACGTTTGCCTTGGACATTATGTCGGCAATCCAAATGGCCATACTTGCAATTGTTGCGCTCGTCTTGGGTCTCTTTGTTGTGCGACCAGTCTTAGGGCGGGCAGCCCGTCCGAGTGACTCTAATCCAAACGTCCCGGCTTTGGCTGCAGATCCTTCAGTAACGTCAGAGATACCCGCAATAAATGGTGAAATCAGTGATTTACCATCCGATTTCTCCGATATTGAACTGAACGGAGCCTCAGGTGAATTTACAGATTTACCTGTGTTGAATTTTGCAACAGGCGCAGAGATTGGAACACCAGTCTCTTCTGATCCGGTTGATCGGTTGCGTGCAATGATCGGAGAAAGACAGGAAGAAACTGTGGAAATCCTTCGTAGTTGGCTCGAAGAAAAAGAAGAGCGGGTGTAATGGCGTTGCCTCACCTTTTTCAGGATTTTGGAACGCTGAAAGTTGGCGTGGTCGCCAAACGGTCCATGACGGCAGATGAAATCGAAGACTTGAAGCTTCAAGCTTTTGACAGTGGGTTTCAGGCTGGGTGGGACGATGCAGTTAAAGCTCAGGCAGAAATGCGGACACACATATCTGCTGAGTTGGCGACCAGCCTGCAAACGGCGTCGTTTGAGTACCACGAGGTGCGCGCAACGCTAAATGCGTCTGCGCAAAGAATTATCCAAACAATTATCGACACCATTTTACCTGTAGTTGCGCAAGCCAGTCTAGGTGCACAAATTCGCGATGCCGTTGTCTCCGCATTACGCACTATAACCGATTGCCAAATTGAAATAGTGTTATCTCCCATGAATGAGGTGGCCGTACGTCAAATTCTATCCGCAGAATTGCAAGACCCGTTCAAGCTGGTTTCCGATCCAAAAATGCCACTAAACCAAGCAACACTGAGGCTTGGGGCTCAAGAGGCAGAGATCAATTTGGATAAGATGGTCGCAGACATAGCATCTGCTGTGAATACGTTTTTTGAAACTCAGAAACCGGAGGGAATCAATGGCAGATCTGCCTAGTGCTCAGGACTTGGCGTCAGATTCGGGCAATCCATTTACCGGGGTTCCAATTGAGATTACCGTTTCTGTAGGTCGAGCGCGTCCACTTGTTCGTGACCTTGTCATGCTTGGGACCAATGCAGTTTTGACTTTAGACAAACGCATTGATGATCCAGTTGATTTGTTCGTCGGCGATAAGCTGATTGCCCGTGGAACCTTGGAAGAAGCCGAAGGCAATGATGACGGCCAGTTGGTCGTGCGTTTGACAGAGATCATTGATCTGGGTTCGGGCATCTGATCGAATGACGTATAAAGTGATATTCTTACTATTCGTGTACTGCGCGCCAAGTGTAGTATTAGCGCAAGATATTGCTATTTCTTTTGGGGACGACACCTCAATCAGTGCGCGGTCTCTGCAATTAATTGCACTGATTACCGTGCTTAGTTTGGCACCTGGACTTGCTATCATGGTGACATGTTTTCCATTTCTAGTCACTGTTCTTTCCATTCTGCGTCAAGCGATTGGCTTGCAGCAGTCGCCTCCAAACATGTTGATCGTGAGTCTGGCGCTATTTTTGACTTACTTCGTAATGGAACCCGTTTTCATGCAAGCCTGGAGCGAAGGCCTGCAGCCGCTCACTAACAATACCATTGATCCTGAAACGGCTTTTGTTCGGACGTTGGAACCGTTCCGCGCATTTATGGCAGCGCGATTGGATGAAGGCACTTTTGCCGCAATGGCGGATTTGCGCCCGGATACTCAGGGACTGAATCTAACTCCCGATGCTCCACTTTCTGTGCTTATCCCCAGTTTCCTGTTATCGGAAATTTCGCGCGCTTTTCAGGTTGGTTTTTTAATTTTCCTGCCGTTTTTGATCATCGATCTTGTTGCTGCTGCTGTTTTGATGAGCATGGGAATGATGATGGTGCCGCCAGCAATCGTCTCCTTGCCATTTAAATTGGCCTTCTTCGTCGTAGCAGATGGGTGGAGCCTAATCTCGGGAAGCCTTGTGAGAAGTTACTTCTAGATATCGGTAACGCGGTTCCATCAAGTCCCTGAGGTGGGCAGAGAATGTGTTCTGTCGCTCGCGTATGTCAGGTAATTTTGTACTCCCCCGTTTCTATTGGAGTCTAGGGTAATCTCCCCTAAAATTAGTGGTGTTCAAAAGTAGAATTTTCTCGGCAAGATATCTGAGGGGATTTACGATGAAGAACGGACGATTTAGCGACGCACAGATCATGGCCGTGTTGAAACAGGCTGA
>Ga0209198_1000188_pt1 | contig 58463 bp, 55 predicted proteins | sample COGITO_mtgs_1105_2_FD_184804 | JGI IMG/M metagenome (GOLD analysis project Ga0209198, IMG submission 184804) | Pelagic marine microbial communities from North Sea - COGITO_mtgs_110519 (SPAdes) (version 2) | ecosystem: Environmental > Aquatic > Marine > Epipelagic ...
TTTTTTACTTTAATAGCCTCTTAATAAGAAATATATTTAATTTCTGAAACTTTATCGTTTTTATCAATTTTAAAAAATAATGAGGTACTTCCTGTGTCTTTATCTGTAAAGTTATACTTATTATTTGAGTTAAGTTTAAAGCCCATAAATTTACTTTTATGATCACCGATTTTTACAGATAACCCTTTTACATTCACAATTACCGATGAGTTTTTTACTCTTATGTATGTTAAATCGTAATTATTACCAGTATCAGTTTCATCTTCAAAATGAAAGTATAAATTTGTATTAAAAATATTTTTACCGATATAAATACCTGTATTATTTGGGGTTTCCTGAATATCACTTCCAAAAAAAGTTTTCATTTTGGTTAAATCACCTGATGCAGTCATAATATTTCCTAAAGGAACATTATTAAATTTTATTCCATCAAACACTTCAGTACTATTTAGATAATTGAATTGAGCTTTACAGGAAATTCCCGCAAATAAAATGACTATTGTTAAAATTATATTTTTCATGATTTTATATTTTTAAAATTAATTACAAGGGTTTATTAGTTGACCTGTTTTGGGGTTTATTTTTGTTTTAAAATGATCTAAAGGTTCGGCAGGTTTATCGTTTTCCTGAGCTTTTACATGTACATGAGATGTTGTATTTTTATCTTCAATAGCTGATTTTAAATTACCCGAATCGCCTTGATATCCGATAATATCACCTGCTTTAATAGTTCCCGTAGTCCTTCTGTCTTCTTGCAAATGAAAATAAACCAATCGTATCTTTTTTCCATTCACTCTTGAGGTAACGCCCACATAGTACCCCGCTCCATCTAATTCTCCATTATCGTCTAGTTGTGTACCCTTTTTTGCTATTCCATCATAAGATGCGAATATTGGAGCACCGTAAGGGTTTTTTAAATCTACACCATCATGCTTTTTCCTTCCTCTTACTCCTCTACATGAATAATTGCTGTTAAATCTAGCGCAAGTATCGTGCAATGCACCCTGCATTCCCGAAGCTCCTAGTTGTGGTGCAATTTCAACGATTGCTAAGGGATCACCCACACAAGGTTTTTTCACACATTTTCCGTCTTTATCTTCAACTTGCCCTATAGGGCAATCGCATTTTTCTGTAATAGTATTATAAGTTCTACCCTCTTGTTTACAAATTGACTCACATTCATTTGTTGTTGAATTTAACACATACCCAGCAGGACATTCTCCCTCTTCGTCTGGTTTAACAGGTGAAACCATTAAAATTGCAGCAGCAGCGGAATTAATTTGATTATTTGATAAAGAACCGCCACCACCAAAAGGCATTGAATTATTAGAGGTTGCACCATTTACATATTCACCATAACCGCCACCACTATTTCCATCATTTCCATTTCCATCTTCACCCTCTCTTCCCGATGATGCTGCAGGTGCTGTAATAATTACCTCGTCTAAAACGCCACCATCAAAGCTATTCAAAACATCTACGTTCCAGTAAGAATCTTCGGGATCATTACTTTGAAAAAACAAAAAGGAAAACAAACTAGCTTTTTGAATTTGTTTTTTATAACATAGCTTTTAGTAAATATACCATTTTCGATCTTATAACCATCTATAAAATTACCCTCTAAGTCATTAAAAAAAACCCTACCATTTATTAGATTATCGTTTTGGTCTGTTTCATCTTTCCATACAGTGAAAATTACATTTTTTAGATGATTATTAACATTGATAAAACAGAGTTCACTAGAATAGTTTCCCTCTCTGTTTATCTCTGTTTTTGCAGTCGTAAGTTTTGCATTTGTGTACGCTACATCATTGTACATTAACGTGTTCCAATCGGGTTTAATTATGATATTGTTTTCACTTGTTTTGTGGTATAACTGTTTTTTTGATTTTTTCATATCAAAATGCGACTTTGCATCTTGGAATGAAACTGTTTTTACATTTTTAATGAATTCAATTTTTTTATCCTCTATTGAATTTTCTTCAAAATTGCAATTGCAAAGAAATAAAAAAGTAAAGAATAAAATTAAGTTTTTAAAATACTTCATAGATATTTAATTTAGGGGATTTTCTTTTTCAATTTTTAGAATATCCGAGTTCATAATTTAAGGGTTTCGATCTCCATATCTCGGTTTACTTTTTGTTTTATTTCGGGTTCAACGTTACACATGACCCGAAGATTGGGAGGTTAACCCATTTCTTACCAATTTTTTTTATCAAACCTACAAACAAAATCAATGTAAGTCAATCACTGTAAATGGGGTTTTTTTGTATTGTAAAAAAAGTGAGTATTATAGGTTGTAAGATTTTTATTTCTTTTTCATTCTGAAACATACTAATTATTCAATTGTTAATGTCTTAGAAATATTTTTTTCAATTTGTAGAATGTCCGCTCGACATCTCAAAAACACTTCAATTTATTGAAGCGTTTTTTATTCTCTGTATTTTTTTAGCAGCAACAGTCTCCCATAAAAAGTCAGTTTTTTGAGCTACATAATATTTTTTACTGTAACAAAAAACAGTTTAATCGAAAAAAAGAAAAAAAAAGCAAAAAGAAGTATTTTTCATGATAAATTAGTATTGCTATAAATTAGAAATACTTCAAATTATGTTTTTAGGGATACGTAATATTACATTTTTTAAATTTGCAAAAATAGAATCAATGGCGTCTGTAATAGATCATCAACTATTAGTTGTTGTTTTTGGGTTGGCCTTTTCAGTTTTTGTGATTCTCCGAATTGCCAAGCTTCTTAGTAAAATAAAAATCAATTAAATGATTGCTTTGAAAAGAAGTTAAGTCAACATAGATTTAAATAAGAACCTTTAGAATTTTCTTAACAAGAATTTGTTTAATTTTCTTCATCTTTACATATTGTCATTTTAATTTAAATAGAATGAATATATATCCAATAGAGACAGGTAATTTTAAATTAGATGGGGGTGCAATGTTTGGTGTCGTTCCTAAAAGTATTTGGCAGAGAACAAATCCTGCAGATGACAAAAATCTGATTGATATGAGCATGAGGTGCATGCTAATTGAAGACGGAAATCGCCTAATACTTATAGATACAGGTCTAGGAGCAAAACAGTCTAATAAATTCTTCAGTTATTATGCTCTTTTTGGTGACTTTTCTTTAGATCTCTCTCTCGCAAAAAAAGGCTTTCACAGAGAGGATATTACAGATGTTTTTTTGACACATTTACATTTTGATCATTGTGGAGGTGCGATAGAATGGAATTCCGATAAAACTTTTTTACAACCTGCTTTTAAAAATGCAAAATTTTGGTCTAACAAAAAGCATTGGAAATGGGCAACAGATCCCAACCCTAGAGAGAAAGCCTCTTTTTTAAAAGAAAATATAAATCCTATTAAAGAAAGTGGGCAGCTAAACTTCATTGATAGTAATTTCAAAGACCAGATGGGTTTTGACATTCTTTTTATGGATGGTCATACAGAAAAACAAATGTTACCTATGCTGAATTATCAGGGAAAAACAATTGTTTTTATGGCAGACTTACTGCCAACCACAGGCCACATACCCTTACCTTATGTAATGGGTTATGATACAAGGCCTTTGATGACAATTAAAGAAAAACAGCTTTTTCTAAATCAAGCAGCAGACAAAGAATACTATCTTTTTTTAGAGCATGATGCAACCAATGAATTGTGTACTGTTCATCAAACAGAAAAAGGAGTTAGATTGAAACAAACACATAAATTTACAGATATATTTAATTAATAATAATGCAATCATGAATTTTTTAAAACCATTTTCTATCATCATTTTTTTTATTTTCTTACTTGGAAGTTGTAAGTCTATTTCAAAAATTCCGGTACCAAAACCGTCTACGTATGCAGTAGTTTCAGTAGCAAAAAAATTACCTTTAACACAGGAGCAAAGCAAGTCTTGGAGCCATAGTGATTTAGTTATAGATTCAATTCCAGGAATGAGTTTAGTTAAAGCATATGCTTTTTTAGAGGGGAAAAAAGGGGTTGAGGTTGTGGTTGCTGTGGTAGATACTGGAACAGATTTACTACATGAAGATTTAAAAGATGTAGCCTGGATAAATCCTAAAGAAATTCCTGCAAACGGAGTTGATGACGATAAAAACGGATATATTGACGATGTAAATGGATGGAATTTTTTAGGAACTGCTTATAAAGAACATTTAGAATACCGACGTATTGTTAAAGATCCTTCTATTGCAGATGAAGAAACAGTTAAGGAAGCTAAAATTTTTTATGATCAAAAAGTAGCTGAAGCTGAAGCAAATGAAAAAGGATATGGACGAATGTTAACAATAGTTACTAATGTAGATGCTTCTATTTCTAAATATTTAAATAAAACAAACTATTCAAAAGACGATATTCTTGGAATTGTTACAGAAGACAAGGCTTTAAAAGAAACTATAGAGGCAGCCAAACAAATCTATGGTTTTGGTGTAAATTCAATAGGACAGGCAAAAAAAGAGCTTGCAGGACTCGTTGAAAAAGCGCAAAAAACGTTAAAAGCAGAGGTAAGTGATTTAAAAAAAGACTATCGAAGTGTAATAGGAGACAACCCAAATACGATGGATGATAAATTTTATGGAGATGCTAACACAGGTCATTCCATAAAAGAAGAAGAGCACGGAACGCATGTATCTGGAATTATTGGTGCATCAAGAAACAATAATAAAGGGATGAATGGCGTTGCCAATAATGTAAAAATTATGGCTGTTAGAGCGGTGCCAGATGGAGATGAATATGATAAAGATGTCGCTTTAGGGTTGCGCTACGCCGTGGACAATGGCGCAAAAATAATTAACACAAGTTTTGGGAAAGCATATTCTCCTAAGCAAAAATGGGTATATGAAGCGATACAATATGCAGCATCCAAAGATGTATTGATTGTAAATGCTGCTGGGAATGATGGAAAAAATATAGATATAGAGAAAACATTTCCAAATGATTCTAAAGATTTAAAAACAGAGATTTCAGATAACTTTTTAACTGTAGGAGCTATGAGTGCAAATTACAATGAAACATTACCGGCTTCTTTTTCTAATTTTGGTAAAATTAATGTAGATGTTTTTGCTCCAGGAGTCCAAATTTATTCAACAACTCCAGAGAATGGGTATGAAAAGTTTAGTGGTACATCCATGGCTGCTCCTTCTGCAGCTGGAGTTGCTGCTTTAATTCGTTCGTATTATCCAAAACTATCTGCGAGTCAAGTAAAGCATATTTTAATGAATTCAGGGACTTTAATTAATATTGAAGTTATCAAGCCAGGATCACAATCCAGAGAAAACCCAACAGGAGAAAAAGTTCCTTTTTCTGAACTATCGGTATCTGGTCGTATTGTTAATGCGTATAATGCATTGAAAATGGCGAATTACATGATTAAAGGTAAATAAAATAATAGCATCCATGAAAAAAGTCATTTTAACTTTATTTATAGTACCATTTTTAAGTTCTTGTTTTCAAACAAAAACAATTGTTCGTCAAAAGGCTGTTGCCTCCCAAAACTATTGGCAACAACATGTTGATTATACAATGGATATTGAAGTAGATGTAAAGAAATATCGCTATAAAGGAGCACAAAAATTGGTGTATACAAACAACTCGCCAGACGACCTAACTCACGTGTATTACCATTTGTACTTTAATGCTTTTCAACCGAATTCTCAAATGGATATTCGTTCAAGGAATATCCTAGACCCAGACAAAAGGGTTGCCGATAGAATCAGTAAATTAACTCCTGAAGAAATTGGTTTTATAAAAGTACGATCTTTGACACAAAATGATAAAAATGTATCATTTAAAGTGGTTGGGACAATTCTAGAAGTGACATTGAACACTCCTATTAAAGCTGGAAGTAGTGCGACTTTTGAGATGGTTTATGATGCCCAAGTACCAAAACAAATTCGTCGTTCAGGGAGAAACAACAAAGAGGGAGTTGCACTTTCTATGGCACAATGGTACCCCAAATTAGCCGAATATGATTTTCAAGGCTGGCATACACCACCTTATATTGCAAGAGAATTTCACGGAGTATGGGGTGATTTTGATGTAAAGATAACGATCGACAAAAACTATCTAGTTGGAGGAACCGGTTATTTGCAAAATCCTCAAGAAATTGGTCACGGTTATCAAGACAAATCAATTCCGCTAAATGTCCCTTCAACCGAAAAGTTAACATGGCATTTTAAAGCACCAAACGTTCATGATTTTATGTGGGCAGCAGATCCAGAATATACCCATGATATTTTAACAACGGAAAATGGGATCGATTTACATTTTTTATATAAGAGTAATCTGGAAGAAAAATATTTAAAAAACTGGAAAGATCTTCAAGAGCCAACCGTTAAATTAATGGATTATTTTAGCAAGCACATTGGGCAATATCCTTACAAACAATATTCAGTGATACAAGGAGGAGATGGTGGAATGGAGTATGCAATGGCGACGCTAATTACTGGGAAGCGAAAATTTGGAAGTCTTTTTGGGGTAACGGCTCATGAAATGGCTCATACCTGGTTTCAGTTTTTATTAGCGACCAATGAAAGTTTGCATCCTTGGATGGATGAAGGATTTACCACTTATATTTCCAATAAAGCGGAGAATGAAATTTTAAAAGAAGGGAGAAATAACCCCCATAAAAGTTCCTATCTAAGTTATAAAACGATAGTTGAAAGAGGTTATGAAGAATCTTTATCGACTCATTCAGACAGATACCATACCAATTGGGCATATAGTACGGCAAGTTATTCGAAAGGAAATCTTTTTTTATCACAATTAGAATACATCATAGGTAAAGAAAATACTGAAAAAGGACTTCTAAAATATTATAAAGATTTTAGTTTCAAACATCCAATACCAAACGACATTAAACGTGTGATGGAAAAAGTTTCAGGCATTCACTTGGGCTGGTACTTAAATGAATGGACTCAAACAACACACACGATTGATTACAGTGTAAAATCTATTGAAGCAAAAACAATAATTTTAGAAAGAATTGGTCAAATGCCAATGCCAATAGATGTAGAGGTAACCTATTTAGATGGGAGTAGTGAAAGTTTCAATATTCCCTTAGAAATGATGAGAGCCAACAAGCCAACAGTAGCAACAATTTTGAAAGATTGGGGCTGGGCGAACCCAACATATACTTTTAAAACAGCAAAAGCTGTTAAATCGGTTGCGATAGATAAAAGTAAATTGATGGCAGACATCAATGAGGGCAATAATAGTTTACAAATAGAGTAATCTATGTGAATTGTTACAATTGAAAAGCAATTCGTAGTAATATGTTATTACGGGTTGCTTTGTATCAAAGTATCTAGTTTTTCTTCAGGAATAAATCCTTTCAGTATTAAAAAAACACCACAGATAATTAAGATAATTCCCATGATCTTTTTTATTCTATAAATTACAGGGAATGTCATTTTGCTTTTTAGTCTTTTAGCCAAAAATATTTTGCCTAAATCGGTTATAAAATAACCAAAAAGAATGGTCCCAAAATACCAAAAAATAGCTGTTTGGTTCATTTTAAGTGTTGGGCTAACCACCAATACAGTCCCTAGCCAAAAAGCCAAAACGCCAATATTTATGAAGTTTAAAAAATATCCTTTCACAAAGAGTTTTAGATAATTATTCTTTATTGGAACATTAATCATCTTAGAGTTTTCTAATGCTTCTTTTTTATTCTCTTTGTCAAAATATGTGATCAACCCATAAATAATCAAAACCAATCCGCCGATAAAGAACAATCTTGGATCTTCTTTCAATTTCTCCAACAAAGAACGACTTCCGTAATAAGCAATTAAAATAAAGGATAAATCGCCAAAAATCACTCCTAGATCGAAGGCGATTGCAGCTCTAGCACCCTTTAAAATACTGGTTTGTATCAGCATAAAAAAAACAGGCCCTATCATGAATGCCATGAAAAAGCCAATTAAAAGCGCATTTTTAAAATCGTATATATCCATATTTAACAAAAATACGGAATTTATACATCATCAAAGTCGATTGAAATTTTGGGAGTTGTTGGGTAGGCCTGACAGGTCAATACAAAACCTTCTTCAATTTCACTATCTGTTAAAATGGAGTTTTTAACCATCACCGCTTTCCCTTTTGTTACTTTACCTAAACAAGAACTACAAACTCCGCCCTGACAAGAGTATGGTGCGTCTAGATTGTTACGCAAACTTGCTGACAAAAGATCATCAGTTTGCTTCATCGTAAAATTGGTTTCTTCATCATCAAGTAGTATGGTTACTTCTGAGACTCCTTCTTGAATTTTTTTAGTGGTAGAATCATCTAGAGAGGCAGTAAACAATTCGAAATGAATTTGTTCTTTTTTAATGTTCGCATTTTCTAAGGTGCTAGATACCAATTCAATCATCTCTTCTGGACCACACAAGAAAGCAGCATTAAAAGCAGTTTCTTTGTACATGTTTTTTACAAAATAATTGGTAACATTTTGGTCAATTCTACCTTTTAATTCATTTTTCACTTCTTCCCTACTAAAAATATAGTGTAGTTTAAATCTTTTTGAATACGTCTCTTTTAGAGAATTTAACTCTCTGTAAAAGATAGTGTCAGCCACAGTTTTATTTCCATAAATTAACGTAAAATTTGAAGAGAGTTCAGATGATAACACCGTCTTGACCATCGATAAAATTGGAGTAATTCCAGAACCAGCAGCAAAACCAATATAGTTTTTATTTGCTTCATTGTTCAGAAGAAACCGTCCCTCTGGAGCACTAATTTCTATTGTATCTCCAGTTTTTAATTCAGAAGTTGCATAGGTAGAAAATAGCCCTTTTTCTACTGCTTTGATAGCAACCCTTACTTCTCCACTTTTTGGCGTAGAGCAAATAGAGTAGGCTCTTCTAATGTCCTCTGTGTTAATCTCTTTTCGGAGGGTAATGTATTGTCCTGCAGAAAAATGAAATTTAGATTTTAAATCTTCAGGAATGTCAAATACAACAGAAACCGCGTTAGCGGTTTCTTGTCGAATCTCTTTTATGTGAACGGGATAAAATGTTGCCATTAAAAATAATATTTTATACCAAATGATTTGCAATTAAATATTCGGCAATTTGAACTGTATTTGTAGCAGCCCCTTTTCTAAGGTTGTCTGCAACGATCCACAAATTTAAGGTATTTTCTTGAGATTCATCTCTTCGAATTCTTCCAACAAAAACTTCATCTTTGTCGTGTGCATTAATAGGCATTGGATAGATGTTGTTTTCGGGATCGTCTTCTACAATAACTCCCGGAGTTTGGCGAAGTATTGTTCGCACATTGGCCAACTCAAAATCATTTTCAAATTGAACATTAACAGCTTCAGAGTGACCTCCGGCAGTCGGAATTCTGACAGCAGTAGCCGTGATTGAAAAAGAAGTATCTCCTAAAATTTTTTTAGGTTCTTTTACCAATTTCATTTCTTCTTTCGTGTATCCATTTTCTAAAAAAACATCACAATGAGGTAATGCATTTCTACCGATTTTATGAGGATACGCCATTTCACCGTCAATTCCGGATTCTTCGTTGTCGAGCTGCTGAACAGCTTTCACACCTGTTCCGGAAACAGACTGATAGGTAGAGATAACGACGCGTTTCATGTTGTATTTCTTATGCAATGGAGCTAAAGCCATTACCAATTGAATTGTAGAACAATTCGGATTTGCAATAATTTTATCATCGGCAGTTAAAACATCTCCATTAATTTCTGGAACTACTAGTTTTTTTGTCGGATCCATTCTCCATGCAGAAGAATTATCAATCACTGTGGCACCTGCTTCGGCAAATTTAGGAGCCCATTCTACAGAGGTATCTCCACCTGCGGAAAACAATGCAATCGTTGGATTCATTGTGACTGCTTTTTCAAGGGTTACCACGGTGTATTCTTTTCCCTTATAAGTTAGTTTTTTTCCAGCAGATCTTGCAGAAGCTACAGGAATTAATTCTGTGATTGGTAAATTACGTTCTTCCAATACTTTTAACATTACAGTGCCAACCATTCCAGTTGCGCCCACTACAGCTACTTTCATTTTTTTTATTTTTGATGCTACAAAGATGCTAAAAAAAAGAAGGAATTAAGACGGTTAAAGTGGTATAAATCAACTGAAGTTTAAAATTTTAGCAATAAAAATTCTAATGTTTAAAATTAAACGAAGTCCGTTGTTTTTCTCTTATTTTTCAAAAGATCAAATCATTGATAAAAGGTCTAAAAGTTAGACTCGTTTGTGTAAAAAAACGGAAGACCAAACAAAGCGAAATTTAATTATTTAGTTACCTTTGTAAAAGATTTTTGTTGAACCTAATTCGTATAGCATGCAACTGTACAATAAGTTAAGCGCTTCAGAACGCGCTGCGTTAATTGATAAAGTAGGCAAAGACCGCCTTACCGTATCTTTCTATCAATATTATAAAATAGAAAACCCTCAGTTACTTAGAGATAAGTTATTTCTTGAATGGAATAATTTAGATGTCCTAGGGAGAATTTATATTTCTTTTGAAGGAATAAATGCTCAAATTTCTGTGCCTGCAGAAAAAGTAGATGAACTTAAAGCCCAGTTAGATGCAATTTCTTTTTTGAAAGACATTCGGTTAAATGTAGCCATAGAGCAAAATAATAAATCGTTTTTAAAACTAAAAGTAAAGGTTAGAAACAAAATTGTTGCAGATGGTCTAAATGATGCAACTTTTGATGTAACAGATAAAGGGGTTCATTTAAACGCTGTTGAATTTAATGAAATGCTGGCAAATCCTGACACGATTTGTGTAGATATGAGAAATCATTACGAAAGTGAAATTGGCTATTTTGATGGGGCGATAACTCCAGATGTAGATACGTTCAGAGATTCTTTAGACCTCATAGAAGCAGACTTAAAAGAGCATAAAGAAGATAAGAATTTATTGATGTATTGCACCGGTGGAATTCGATGCGAAAAAGCCTCTGCTTACTATAAGCACAAAGGATTTAAGAATGTTTTTCAACTTGAAGGAGGGATCATAGAATATACACGACAAGTAACCTCTGCAGGGATTGAAAATAAATTTATAGGTAAGAATTTTGTATTTGATCACAGAAGAGCAGAGAAAATAACAGAAGATGTCGTTGCCAATTGTCATCAATGTGGAACGCCTTGTGATACGCATACAAATTGTGCTAATGAAGGGTGTCATTTACTGTTTATTCAGTGTAGTCACTGTTCAGAAAAAAGTGAAAACACTTGTTCTACAGATTGTCAAGAAGTGATTCAACTGTCTTTTGAAACACAAAAAGAACTAAGAAAAGGCAAAGGGAACAGCAATAAAATCTTTAAAAAAGGGAGAAGTGAAGCACTAAAGTTCAAGAAAAAATGAACTTAATCCATGACAGCAAAGGCCTCCGTTTTGATTTTTTTTTGTCGAAATTTACCTTTTAAAATCCCTCTAGATTCCTTACATTTACTAATTAGTTTTTGTCAAGCGGTGTTTATTTATCATCTTGACAATCAATTTATAAACCAAACAGGTTATTGACTTAGTAATGAGATTTACAGTAGATTTTCTGCTAAAAACAAATTAGAAAGTACAGTAATTTAATAATATACAAATCACATGGCATGTGGAAATTGTGGTACAACAGAGAATGGTGTGCCAAAAGGCTGTAAAAGCAATGGGAATTGTGGAACAGGAACTTGTGGAAGTGGGAGCAATAAGTTAGCTGTTTTTGATTGGCTTTCCAATATGACATTACCTAGCGGACAACAAAGATTTAATATTTTTGAAGTTCGTTTTAAAAATGGAAGAAAACATTTTTATAAGAATCCAGATAATTTACCGATTACGATGGGTGATATTGTAGCGGTAGAAGGTGCTCCGGGGCATGATATTGGAACTGTTTCTTTGGCAGGTGAGTTGGTGAAGGTGCAAATGAAAAAGCGAAAAATCACCGAAGACCATGAAGATGTCAAGAAAATTTATCGAAAAGCAAGTCAGCGAGATATCGACATTTGGCAGCAAGCTAGAGCAAAAGAAGAAGAGACTCAAAGAAGAGGAAGAGAAATTTTGGGGCACTTAGGTTTGCAAATGAAATTATCTGATGTAGAATACCAAGGGGATGGAAATAAAGCAACTTTTTATTATACTGCAGATTCAAGAGTTGATTTTAGGCAGTTAATTAGAGATTTAGCAGGAGCCTTTTCCATTCGTGTAGAAATGAAACAAGTGGGAGCAAGACAGGAGGCAGCGAGATTAGGTGGAGTAGGTTCCTGTGGAAGAGAATTGTGTTGTTCTACTTGGTTGACGGATTTTAGAAAAGTATCAACATCTGCGGCACGATATCAACAATTGTCGTTGAATCCATTAAAGCTAGCAGGACAATGTGGTAAATTAAAATGTTGTCTAAATTTTGAATTAGACACTTATTTAGATGCGTTAAAAACCTTTCCAAAACAAGATTTAGTTTTAAAAACGGAAAAAGGGGCGGCTGTTTTTGTGAAAATGGATATTTTTAAAGAACACCTATGGTACACTTACAAAGAAGAAAGATTTAAGTGGTTTCGTTTGACATTAGATCAAGTTCAAGAAATTATTGCACTCAATAAAAACAATGAGAAGTCTGCTTCGTTGGAAGAATATGAATCTGAAGTTGAGATTGCTCCAAAAGTTGATTTTGAAGATGTAGTTGGTCAAGATAGTTTAACGCGTTTTGATGTTCCAAAGTCGAGGAATCGTAAGAGGAATAATAGAAATAAAAACAAAAAAAAGGCAGTTACTTCACAAGGGAATACGACCCAACAAAAATCAAATCAAAGAAGAAATTCGTCCAGGAAAAAACCACGAAATCAGCAGCCCAAAGAACATACAAATACTCCAAAAGGCCAAGTTCAAAAAGCAAGAAGTCCTAGAAAAAATAACAGAAAACAGACAAATAAAAACTCAAAAAATGACAACAATTCTGAAAATAAATAACTTTTCAATTGTTTTTATCTCTCTTTTTTTTATGTTTTCCTGTACCGATAAAATGGATTTTAATCAGTATAAATCAATAAACAATGAGGGTTGGAAAGCACACGAGAAGGTGTTGTTTGAGTTTGAAGTAAAAGATACAATTTCTTTAAAAAATGCATTTATCAATATTAGAAATAATAGTGCGTATGAATTCAGTAATTTATACCTTATTACAGAACTTGTCTATCCAAATAAAACCATAGTTACAGACACGTTACATTATCAAATGGCAAATGAATTAGGCGTTTTTTTAGGTGTTGGTTTTACAGAGATTAAAGAGAATAAATTATTTTATAAAGAAAAAAAGATATTTCCAATTAAGGGAACATACAGCTTTACCGTGCGTCATGCAATGAGAAAAAATGGAGTTGTCTCCCCTATTGATTTTTTAAAAGGAATTCAGGATGTTGGTTTTAGTATAGAAAACTTAGATTAAAAAATGGCGAAAAAGAAAACAAAAGGGTTTGTAAAATATAAGAGATGGTTTTGGGGAATCACTCTTGGGGGTTTTTCTTTTATTGTATTGGTTTTTTTGCTAGCCTCACGGGGATTTTTGGGAGTTTTACCCACCTTCGAAGAATTGGAAAATCCAGAAAATAACCTGGCGACAGAAGTCATTTCTTCAGATGGTAAAACGTTAGGGAAGTATGCTGCAGAAAATAGAACTCCTATAAAATATAAAGATTTACCAAATAATATTGTTGAGGCTTTGATCGCTACAGAAGATGAGCGTTTTTATGAGCACTCTGGAATTGATTTCAGAGGGACTGCTCGAGCTGTTTTAAAACCAGGAAGTGGAGGAGCTAGTACGATTACTCAACAATTGGCCAGAATGTTATTTACAGGAAGAAAGTCCAGAAATAAGATTAAAAGAGTGCTTCAGAAGGTAAAGGAATGGGTCGTTGCCACGAAGCTTGAAAGACAATATACCAAAAAAGAAATCATAGCCATGTATTTGAATAAATATGATTTTTTAAACCAAGCAGTAGGGATTCGTTCTGCAGCCCGTATTTATTTTGGTAAAGAACCCAAAGAATTACTTGTTGAAGAATCTGCAATGTTGGTTGGAATGTTAAAAAATTCTTCCCTTTACAATCCTTTGAGAAGAGCAGAAAAAGTAAAACAACGTAGAAATGTAGTCTTAAAACAGATGAATCGTAATGAGTTTATTTCTTTAAAAGAAAAGGATTCTTTGCAACAATTAGCGCTAGGTTTAGACATTCATAAAGAAGGGCATAGTGATGGAACTGCGACGTATTTCAGATCTCATTTACAAAAAATAATGAGAAAATGGGTGCAAGAAAACCCGAAGCCAAATGGAGAACAGTACAATATTTTTAGAGATGGTTTAAAGCTCTATGTCACTGTAGATTCCCGAATGCAACAGTATGCTGAAGAGGCGATTCAGGAACACATGTCCAATTTACAATCGTATTTTTTTAAAGAGCAAAAGAACAATGAAACAGCTCCTTTTTACGATCTAGAAAAAACTGAAATAGACAAAATCATTGAAAGAGCCAAGAAAAACTCGGATAGATACAAAAGATTAAAAACTACTGGAAAATCTAAAAAGGAAATCAATAAAATCTTTAATAAAAAAATAAAAATGAGAGTATTTTCATGGAAAGGAGATAGAGATACGATCATGTCTCCTATCGATTCCATAAAATATTACAAACACTTTTTACGCTCTGGGTTATTGTCTATAGAACCACAAACAGGCCATATAAAAGCATGGGTTGGTGGTATTGATAATAAGTATTTTAAATATGATGCAGTTGCACAACAAAAAAGACAAGTAGGCTCTACATTCAAGCCATTTGTGTATGCGACTGCAATTAATCAATTAAAGCTATCGCCTTGCGAAGAATTTCCGAATACCCCTTACACAATTCCAAAAGGGAAGTATGGGATTCCAGAGGAGTGGAGTCCAAGAAATTCTGGCGAAAAATACGGAGGTATGATGACTTTAAAACAAGGTTTGGCAGGGTCCGTAAATACCATGTCTGCTAGATTAATAGACATGGTTTCTCCAAAAAATGTAGCTCGTTTAGCAATGTCTGCAGGTTTAAAAAGTAAGATTAGAGCAAATCCATCTATTGCATTAGGAGCGGTAGATTTATCGTTGATAGAAATGGTGGGTGCTTATGCTACTTTTGCAAACAAAGGCTTGCGAGTTTCTCCAATGATTTTAACAAGAATTGAAGATAAAAACGGAACAGTTTTACAAGAATTCACTCCAGAAACTAAAGAAGTTTTAAGTGAAGAATCTGCTTATGTTGTATTAGATTTATTAAAAGGAGTTACCCAATCTGGTTCAGGAGTTCGTTTGCGTTTACCTTGGGAAAAACCCAAATATGTAACAGGCTATCCGTATGAATTTACAAACCCAATTGCTGGTAAAACGGGAACCACTCAAAATCAATCTGATGGATGGTTTATAGGGATAGTTCCTAATTTAGCAACTGGAGTTTGGACAGGAGGAGAAGATCGGTCAACTCACTTTGAAGAGATTGCAAAAGGACAAGGAGCAACAATGTCGTTACCTTCATGGGCTTTATTTATGAAAAAATGTTATGCAGATCCAACATTAAATATCAGTTTAGAAGATTTTGAGCAACCAGAAAATTTGACCATTAATATTGATTGTGGGAAAAAGATAAAAACTGAAGAGGATGAAGAAATTAAAGAAGTAGTGCCTGAAGAAGACATCGATTTTTAATTCATCAAAAACCTACTTTAGAGCTCTTATTTCGTCTTTTTTATTTTAAATTACAAACAATTGAGTATGATAAACAAAACAGTAAATAACGTTCAAGAGGCACTAGAAGGAGTTCAAAATGCGATGACTTTGATGCTTGGAGGCTTTGGTTTATCCGGAATCCCCGAAAATGCCATTTCAGAATTAGTAAAACTAAAGGTTACTGATCTTACTTGTATTTCTAACAATGCCGGAGTAGATGATTTTGGTCTTGGTTTATTGCTTCAACAGAAGCAAATTAAGAAAATGATTTCGTCCTATGTTGGAGAAAATGATGAATTTGAGCGTCAAATGTTATCAGGAGAATTAGAGGTAGAATTAACACCTCAAGGAACTTTAGCAGAAAAATGTAGGGCTGCACAAGCAGGATTTCCTGCTTTTTACACGCCAGCAGGATATGGGACAGAAGTTGCTGAGGGCAAAGAGACAAGAGAATTTGACGGGAAAATGTATGTTTTAGAACCTGCTTTTAAAGCAGATTTTGCTTTTGTCAAAGCGTGGAAAGGCGATGCCGCAGGAAATTTAGTTTTTAAAGGGACTGCAAGAAATTTCAATCCAAATATGTGTGGAGCTGCAACAATTACAGTAGCAGAGGTAGAAGAATTGGTTCCTGTTGGAGCATTAGATCCAAACAATATTCATATTCCCGGAGTATTTATACAGCGTATTTTTCAAGGCGAGAATTACGAGAAAAGAATAGAACAACGAACAATAAGAAAAAGAAGCTAGGGATGTTAGACAAAAACGGAATAGCGAAAAGAATCGCACAAGAAGTTCAAAACGGATTTTATGTAAATCTAGGAATTGGAATCCCAACATTGGTTGCTAATTATGTTCGAGAAGATATTGAAGTAGAGTTTCAAAGTGAAAATGGAGTTTTAGGAATGGGTCCTTTTCCTTTTGAGGGTGAAGAAGATGCCGATCTTATAAACGCAGGAAAGCAGACGATTACCGCTTTGCCAGGAGCAAGTTTTTTTGATTCTTCGATGAGCTTTTCAATGATTCGTGGAAAGCATATTCATTTGACCATTCTTGGAGCGATGGAAGTTGCAGAGAATGGAGATATTGCCAATTGGAAAATTCCAGGGAAAATGGTTAAAGGAATGGGGGGTGCCATGGATTTAGTGGCTTCTGCAGACAATATTATTGTGGCAATGATGCACACAAATAAACGTGGAGAATCTAAAATATTAAAAAAATGTTCTTTGCCTCTAACGGGAGTTGGTTGTGTCACAAAAGTAGTGACAAATTTAGCCGTTTTAGAAGTGAGAAATAATGCATTTCATTTACTAGAAAGAGCCCCAGGAGTTTCTTTAGAAGATATTCAAAAAGCAACAGAAGGAACGTTAGTTGTCAATGGAGAAATCCCAGAAATGTGTATTTAAGATGAAAGTTTTAGCAAGTAGACCTTACCTAGTTATTTTTATATTCACACTAGTATTGATTGCCTTTTTTGATAAAGTTTTACATATTGAAAACTCTTTTATTAAATCGGGGTTCGCTGCAAGTTTAGCAGCTTTTCTATCACCAAGAAAAAAGAAAATAAAAACACAAACAGGAGACAAAACTCAAATTACATGGGTTTTTCTTAAAGAACCTATTTTTTTAGACTAAATGAAAATAATATCATACAATGTAAATGGAATTAGAGCTGCCCTAAAAAAAGGGTTTTTAGACTGGTTACAGGTCGCAAATCCAGATGTGATTTGTATTCAAGAGACCAAGGCACACAAAGAACAATTAGAGCTGTCTCTATTTGAAGAAGCGGGATATCCTTTTCACTATTGGTTTTCTGCTCAAAAAAAAGGATATTCTTCTGTGGCTATTTTTTGTAAAGAAAAACCGAAGCATATAGCTTATGGAACAGGCATTGAATCCATGGATTTTGAAGGTAGAAATTTACGTGTAGATTTTGAGGGTATTTCTGTTATGAGCCTTTATTTACCTTCAGGAACTAATTTAGATAGACTGAATTTTAAGTTGAATTATATGGATCAATTTCAAGAATATATCACCAACCTAAAACACGAAATACCCAATTTAGTCATTTGTGGAGATTATAATATTTGTCACGAAGAAATAGACATTCATAATCCTAAAATGAAAGGAGTTTCTGGGTTTTTACCCGAAGAAAGAACTTGGATACGTAACTTTATCGACAGTGGCTTTATAGATAGTTTCCGTTTTAAAAATCCAGAAAGACAAGAATTTTCTTGGTGGAGTTACAGAGCAAACGCTAGAGCGAATAACAAAGGTTGGCGTTTAGACTATGCAATGGTTTCGGCATCTTTACAAAATAAAATTTCTAGAGCCTACATATTACCGGAGGCCAAACACTCAGATCACTGCCCAATAGTTGTAGAACTTAATTTATAATTTCAACTACGATCTGGTTCCGTAAAAAGACAAATACAATGAAGCAACTGATTTTATTTCTTTTAGTACACACCGTTATTTTCTCTCAAGAAAGAAAAAATAGCAGTATCCTTCCCAAAAAAGATACGGTTTCTATTTCAATAGATACCATTATGAAACCTCTAGAGCAAGCCTTTTTTTCTGATGAAAATCTGGTAACCATCGATAGTTTACTGGTGCAGGGAAAATTGTATTCATCACTCATAGATACGCTTGATTATGTTCTTAATGACAAAGACATCAATAGCATTGTAACCCCCGTAATTACCTCTGAGGAACTGAAACTTCGACTTTCTAGTTTAAATGAAAAGACTCCTTTTAATTTGGCATATAACATTGCTTTAGAAAAGATGATTCATCGTTATTTATTACAACGTAAAAAATATTATCCAGCGTTGATGGCCAAAGCCAACTATTATTTCCCAATGTTTGAGAGGTATTTAGATCAATATAATATTCCTTTGGAAATCAAGTATCTAGCAATTGTGGAATCGGCATTAAGGCCGAAAATAAAATCCCGTGTTGGTGCAACAGGTTTATGGCAGTTTATGTATGGAACAGGAAAACAGTTCGATTTAAAGGTAAGCTCCTATGTAGATGAGCGTCAAGATCCTGTAAAAGCGACGATTGCAGCGTGTAAATATTTAAAACAGTTATTTACCATTTTTGGAGATTGGGATTTGGCCTTGGCAGCGTATAATTCTGGTCCAGGAAACGTAAGAAAAGCGATAAAACGTTCAGGAGGTTCAAAAAATTATTGGAATATAAGACCTTATTTACCAAGAGAAACTGCAGGGTATGTTCCTGCATTTTATGCGACCATGTATATTTTTGAATATGCAGAGGAGCATGAAGTTTATGCTGAACTTCCAGTTTTTTTCAATTTCCAAACAGATACAATTCGCTTAAAAAGAACCTTGAGTTTCCGTCAAATTTCAGACAAAATCGATGTTAATGAGCAAGTGATCTCTCGATTAAATCCCTCCTATAAACTAGGGATTATTCCTTTTATAAAAGGAAGAAATTATGCAGTGAGATTACCTTCCAATAAAATTATTGAGTTTTTAGATAAAGAAAAAGAAATTTATGATTTAGCTGCATTAGAGGATGCGAAAAGAGAAAAACCCTTGCCAAGATACTTTGAAATGGATAAACGGATTCGCTACAAGGTGAGAAAAGGAGATTTTTTAGGAAAAATAGCCAATAAGTTTGGGGTTCGTATAAGTGACATTAAGCGATGGAATCGTTTAAAAAGCAGTCGTTTAAGTATTGGTCAAAGATTGTATATTTATCCAAAAAAAGTTTCATTTTCATCGATTAACCGACCACAAAATAAAAGACACCAATCAACACTAATAGCTATTTTTGATCTTGATATGATGCAACAAGGAGCTTTAAACGGAGAGATTTATCAAAAAATTACTGATGTTTCCGACCCTAAAATTATTAAATGGAATGATCTTTGGAGAGATAGAGAGGTACCCTTTGAAACGACCCTTAAAATATCTAAAAGCTAAACTTATGAAAAATATATATTTACTTTTTACAATTAGTTTATTATTCACCTCTTGTGTGGGTAATGATAAATTTGTTTTACGCACTTCAGTTGGTAAAATAAACAAAGTAATGGTTGTTACGAAAGCGAGCAACTGGAATGGTGATGTTGGCAAAGAAATTAAAAAATCATTTGGCGAATTAATGGTCGGATTGCCACAGCCAGAAAGACTTTTGAATACTTCTCAAGTAACTCCAAATGGATTTGCAAACATGATGAAAGTTGTTAGAAATATCTTGGTCATTGGTGTTTCTGATGAAGAAAAATATTTTGTAAGAAAAAATGTGTACGCACAGCCTCAAACGATTGTCTATGTCTACGCTAAAGACAAACAAGGAGTCTTAAAAATGTTTAAAAAGCACAAGAAAGAAATTATAAAGACATTTATACAATCTGATATTCTCATGACGCAGGGTTTGTTTAGAAAAAACAAACTAGACGAATCTCAATATAAAACAGTCCAAAACTTAGGAATATCTCTAACCATTCATAATAAGTTTAATGTCGTTGATGATACCGGAAATTTTTTGTGGCTTCGCCATCATTTAACCAGCGGAATTGCAAAAACAGGGAGTAATAATATCTTGGTGTATTCGGTACCATTGCTACCTGAATCCGAAGTATCAGATAGTATTATCCCTATTCGAAATAAAATTGGGAAGCAATACATACCGGGCTCAGATCCTGAGACGATGTATATGATTACAGAAAAAGCGTATACCCCTGTTACCATTGAGACCACTATAGATGGGGAAAAAGCCTATGAAACCAGAGGGAAATGGGAAGTGAAGAATGATTTTATGGCAGGGCCCTTTTTAAACTACACGGTACCTGATCCAAAAAATAATAGATTGATTATAGTTGAAGGTTTTACTTATGCACCCTCTGTAAGTAAAAGAGCATTCCTCTTTGAATTGGAAGCAATTGCAAAATCGATAAAGATTTTTTAAAATGAATTTTTATAGAAAAATAACATTAGTTAATAGCCTATTTTTGTTTTGACTCTCTCCAAAACAGCATTTGCAACAATTGATGCTTTTTCTGCTCCAATAGCCAACGCTTTCTCAATTTCGTGCTTGTTTTCCATGTAGTGATGATAGCGATCTCTGATTTCAGAAAATTGTTCAATAATCAATTCATATAAGGCCTGTTTAGCGTGTCCATACCCGTAGTTGCCGCCTTCGTAATTTTCTCTCATTTTTTGGATTTGAGCATCTGTAGCTAAAAGTTTATACAGGTTAAAAACGTTGTCGTTTTCTGGATCTTTTGGTTCTTCTAAACCTTTGCTATCTGTCTTTATAGACATTATCTGCTTTCTTAATTTTTTATCTGACAAGAAAATATTAAGGGTGTTGTTCCTCGATTTACTCATTTTTTCACCATCAGTTCCAGGAATCAATTTGGTGTTTTCTTGAATTTTAGCTTTGGGAGCAACCAGGGTATCTCCTACAATATTATTAAACCGATTTGCAACATCACGTGTCATTTCTAAATGCTGTAGTTGATCTTTTCCTACAGGGATAATTTCAGCATCATACAACAATATATCAGCAGCCATTAACATAGGGTAGCTAAATAATCCTGCATTTACATCTGCCAACCTATCAGATTTATCTTTAAAACTATGCGCTAACGTCAATCTTTGATAAGGGAAAAAACAGCTCAAATACCAAGACAATTCTGTAACTTGAGAGACATCACTTTGTTTATAAAAAACAGTCTTTTCAATATCTAAACCACAAGCCAACCAAGTAGCAGCAGTACTGTAGGTGTTTTCTCTTAATTCTTTTCCATCTTTAATTTGCGTTAAAGAATGCATGTCTGCAATAAATAAAAAAGCGTCATTTTCTGGGTTATTAGCCATTTTAATGGCTGGTAAAATAGCCCCTAATAAATTCCCTAAATGGGGAGTTCCTGTACTTTGTACACCTGTTAAAATTCTTGACATTAATTTATTTTTATGATATAGTGACCTACTTTTGTGTTACAATGATTACAAAAATAAGGTTTTAAGCCATAAAAACGAACACCTTAAAAAGATTATTATTATTTTTGACTCTCATGAAATATTTAAAAATCCCTTTTCTTTTAATTTGGCGGCTATGGTTTTATATTCTTATGTTTATAACCATTATTTTAATGGCACCATTGTTATTCATTTTTACACTTAAAGAAGAATATTATCATCTGTTATGGAAATTAGTCAGACTTTGGTCTAAACTGCTTATTTATGGCATGGGTTTTCGTTTAAATATTCAATTAGATCAGGTAATTGAGCCAGGTAAAAGCTATATGTTTTGTCCAAATCATGGTTCTCTAATGGACCCTTTTGTGCTTATTTTTTTGAGTAAAAATCCAATAGTTTTTGTTGGGAAACAAGAGTTGGTTAAGATTCCAATTTTTGGATTTTTCTACAAAAGAGCTGTTATTATGGTAGATCGAAGTAGTCCTGAAAGTAGAAAAAGAGTCTATGAAAGAGCTAAAAAAAGATTACAAAATGGGGTTAGTATGGCTATTTTTCCTGAAGGACTAGTCCCTACAGAAGACGTAATTTTAGCTCCATTTAAAAAAGGAGCCTTTAGTTTGGCGATAGAATTTGACATGCCAATTGTACCTCAAGTTTATTTTGATTGTAAACGCTTGTTTTCTTGGGATTTTTTAAAAGGGGGACCGGGAGTTTTTAGAGTTCGCCAACACCAATTTATTACAACAAAAGAACTTTCTATTTCTGAGATGGAAAATATAAAAGACACCACCTTTGACCTCATTTATACTGATTTGACGCAGGACACAAAGTATATGAAAGATACCCATAGAACTAAATGAAGAAGACCTTAAATTATCGCTATTCAGAATCAGAGGAACGCTTAAATATTTGGTCCCATGCGCTGGGCTTATTTTTAAGTCTTCTTGCGTTTCCTTTTTTAATAACAAAAGCTTTCACGTATTCAGGTTTTTGGCAAGTATCTAGTTTTATAATTTATGGTTTGAGTTTAATTGTTCTTTATGCAGCTTCAACCTTTTATCATGCTTCTGTAAACCCAAAGAATCGACGTAAACTAAATATTTTTGATCATGCTGCTATTTATGCATTAATTGCTGGAAGTTTTACTCCTTTTTGTATTATAGCCTTGGATTCTGATATGGGTTGGTACCTATTTATTTTTGTGTGGATTTTTGCTTTAATAGGCATTATCCTCAAGTTATTTTTTACTGGTAGATTTGACAAACTCTCAACTGCAATGTATCTTTTAATGGGATGGCAAGTGGTGTTTTTCATAAAACCCTTAATGAAAGTATTAACCGATTTCGGATTAAACTTATTGATTATTGGTGGAGTATTTTACACAGTAGGCGCTATGCTGTATTCAATAAAAAAAATCCCTTACAATCATGCTATTTTCCATTTGTTTGTTTTGTTAGGAAGTGCCAGTCATTTTTTTGCCTTGTATACCTTGTAGTTGAAATTTCAGCTTTTTATTTCCAGTTCTTGTAGGGGTTTTTACTCATACTCGAATTATAGTATTTTAGATCTCCAGTCACTTCTTTCGCTAACCAAGTTGGCTTGGAAAAACGTTCTTCTTCAGAGTTCAATTCTATTTCAGCAATTACCAAGCCATGATTGTCGCCATAAAACTCATCAATTTCAAAAGTATGATGTTCAATCTTAACTAAATACCTCGTTTTTTCAATGATACTAGGTTCGCATAGTAACAGTAATTCTTCCGCTTCCGCTTTTTGGATTTCCTTTTCCCATTCAAATCTCGAGGTTCCTGATGAGTTTGAGACTCCTTTTATGGTTAGAAATGCTTTTTCATTAGCAATTCTAATTCTTACAGTTCTTTTTTTATCAGCGTTTAAGTAGCCTTGTTTAATGTGTTTTATTTCGTGACTATCTCTTTTAAAATGGTCATTTTTTACTAAAAACTTTCTTTCAATTTCTATGCTCATAAAAACCGCTGATTTTTTACTAATATAAGGTGTTTTATCGTTATTTTAACAATAAATAAATATCTTTGAGAATCAAATATAAACAATGAAAAAACTTTTTTTACTCTGCAACTTATTTTTTTCATTCCTATTTTCTGCCCAAACAGATTACAGTGATTCTTGGGAAGACCTCTACTCTTATAACAATGTGAAAGACATTGTAAAGGTTGATGAGGTTATTTATGCTCTGGTAGACAATGCTATCTTCACCTATGATACAGCTAAAGAGGAAATTAACAAGTTGTCTTCAGTACAGGGTTTGTCTGGAGAAACCACAAGCTCAATGTACTATAATAAAAGTTTTCAAAGATTATTTATTGGCTATGAAAATGGGTTATTAGAAGTAGTGGATAATGACGGAACCATTACGATTTCTTCAGATATTGTAAGTTTCAATCAATCTGGTAGAAAAAGTATCAATCACATCAAAGAATTTAACAATAAGCTGTATTTGTCAACTCCTTTTGGGATTGTTGTGTATGATATCGAAAAATTGGAGTTTGGAGACACCTATTTTATTGGGAATAATTCAAGCTCCTTAGAAGTTTACCAGACCGAAATAATGGATGGATTCATATATGCAGCTACAGATGATGGAGTTTTTAAAGCAGACATAACAAGTAACTTATTGATAGATTTTAATAATTGGGAGCAATATTTTTCTGGTCGAAATTTTCTTCAAATTACGTTGTTCAATAATGAACTTTATATTGTAGAGGGGAAAGCCATCTATAAAATGAATGGATCAGATTTAATTGAAGAAGTAAAATTCTCACAAAATATTACAGCGATAAAATCATCCAATACTTATTTGTCAGTTGCCTTTAATTCGTTTGCAAAAATTTTAGATTTGGAACTGAATGCTGTTTTTGAAGTTTCAACAACTTCAGAATTCGAATATACGCTAAACAATATTTTTACAGAGAATGATAGTGTGTATTTAGCAACTAAAGAATATGGAATTTTAAAATCAAGACTCAGTTTACCAAATAGTTATACAGAAATCCATCCAGAAGGACCATTGGATAATGATATTTTTTCTATCACTGCTCAAAATAATACTTTATGGGTGGTGTATGGCGGATATGATGACACAAATACGCCAATCAATAATAAAAAAGGATTTAGTCGTTTTAATGGAGAGCAGTGGGTAAATACAGTTTTTAATTCAAGTTTGCCAAGTGATTTAGTACAGGTAACAATAGACCCAAACAATGAAAACAAAGTTTATATTAGTGCTTTAGGAATTACATCCAATATAGACATAAAACCAACTGGAGGCTTGTTAGTGGTAGAGAATGATGTCATTACCCAGACCTATAATCATCTCAATAGTTCTTTTGAGCCAATTTCTGTTTCTCTACCCAATATAAATATCAGGGTTAGTGGTTCTGCATTTGACAATCAAGGAAATCTTTGGGCGACCAATTATGAAACAGGAGAAGAATTAAAAAAATTATCAGCCAGCGGTCAATGGAGCTCTATTGATTTAAGTGCTATTGTAACATATAAAAACAAACCAGGTTTAAATGAAGTAGTTGTAGATAAAAGCAATTCTGTTTGGATAGGAACTAGAAAAAATGGGTTGTATGTTTATAATGAAAATGGAAATCGGAAAAAAGCATTGATTACAACTACTAATTCAGGAAATTTACCAGACGTAAATGTAAGAACTATTGCAATTGATGCTTCAAATAGAGTTTGGATAGGTACGAATCTAGGGATGGTTGTTTACAACAATGCTTCAGGGGTCTTTGACGATTTAACCCCAAATGGATACCCTGTGGTGATCAACGGGGATGAAAATGGTTTTGGAGAACGGTTGTTAGGGGACCAAAAAATTAATTCGATTGTTATTGATGGGGCAGAAAATAAGTGGTTTGGCACAGATAATGGAGGAGTCATCTATACAAACCCTAATGGGCAAAAAACACTGGCAAATTTTAGCATGAAGAACTCTCCACTACCCTCTGATAAAATTAAAAAAATTGCCGTAGATCGTAGTTTGGGAAAAGTATATTTTGCAACAGACAAAGGAATGGTTGCCTACAATAGTAATGTTGCTCCCTTTGGAGATGTTTTGGCAGCGGTTTATGCATATCCAAACCCTGCTCTAATAAATCACCAAACAATTACAATCGACGGAAGAAAAGGAACTCATTTGCCGAAAGGAACAAATGTAAAAATTTTGGATGTTGCTGGTAATTTAGTGTATGAAACCAATGTTTTAGAAGGGCAAGAACTTCAAGGAGGTAAAGTGGTGTGGAATAAAAAAAATCTTGCTGGAAACCCTGTAGCTTCAGGAATTTATATTGTATTACTATCTAACGAAGATGCTTCAGAAACAGCCTTTACAAAAATAGCAATTGTAAACTAATGGCGATTGTATCTACAAAAGCGATAGTATTGAGTTCTCTTAAATATAGTGATTCTAGTTTAATTGTGAAGTGTTACACACAGGAAGAAGGGATAAAGACTTACCTAATAAAAGGGGTTTTAAAAGCCAGAAAAGGAGGAATTAAAGTTGCTTATTTCCAACCACTAACACAGCTTAAAATTCATGCAAATCACTCACGAAGAGGAGCCTTAAACTCCATTAAAGAGGTCCAAATTTCATATCCTTATACCTCAGTGTATAAAGATATTATCAAACAGTCTGTAGTAATGTTTTTGTCAGAAATGTTATCTTATTCTATTAAAGAGGAAGAACGAAATAACTCACTTTATGAGTATTTAGAAACAGGTCTTATTTGGTTAGATGTTCATGACAAAATTGCTAATTTTCACTTGCTATTTTTACTCAATCTAACCCGCTTTTTAGGCTTTTATCCAGACCTACCTGAAGAAGAAGCATTTGGGTTTGATTTGTTAGAAGGAAGCTATACAGAGGTGTCTTCCGGGAAAAATGTGATTTCAGGAAATAATTTTTATCAATTTAAAAAGCTATTAGGCATAAATTTTGATAGTATAGAAAAAGTATCTTTTAGTAAACAAGAAAGACAGCTTGTTTTAAAGATAATAATTCGATATTATGAATTACATTTGGAGGGTTTTAAAAACCCAAAATCGTTGAAAATTCTAGAAACCGTTTTTAGCTGATGAAATACAATTTATTTTTATTCTTTTTTTTAGTAACTGGTTTTTGTTTTTCACAAAAAATAAAGATCATTGACAAGCATACGGGTAAAAGTATTAGAAATGTAACTGTTTATAACGAAGAATCAACCATTAATTTATCTTCTGATAATGAGGGATTTGTTGATGTGTCTGTATTTAAAAAGAATGAAAATATTCTTTTTTCTCATATTTCATATGAGCCCCAAAAAATTAAAAAAACGATACTTCAAAAGCAAAAAATGGTTGTTTTTTTAAACAAGCAATCGGCTCAATTAGACGAGATTGTTTTGTCTGTTTTTAAAAAATCTGAAAAAACCAATAGAATAGCAGAGCAAATTGCGGTCGTCTCTTCAAAAGAGATTCAAAAAATATCACCCCAAACTTCGGCAGATCTATTGGCAACTATCCCTGGAATTAAAGTTCAAAAATCACAATTTGGAGGAGGAAGTCCTGTTATTCGAGGAATGGAATCTAATCGCGTATTATTAGTGGTAGACGGAGTTAGAATGAATAATGCAATCTATAGAAAAGGACACTTGCAAAGTTCGATAAGTGTGGCACCCAATATGCTGGATAAAACAGAGGTTGTTTTTGGTCCGTCATCTGTACTATACGGATCAGATGCTTTGGGGGGAGTCATTCATTATTTCACCAAAACACCTAAACTATCAGCAGAGGAGGAGGTGAAAAGTCAGTTTTTTTCTCGTTTTTCGTCCGTTAATCAGGAAATAACATCCCATGTTTCTGCGGAGCTTCGTTTTTCTAATTGGGCTTCACTTACAAGTATTTCTTTTAGTAATTTTGGAGATTTACAAAGTGGTTCAAGGAGAAGTCATGGTTTTAAAGATTGGGGGAAAGTATTCTACTATTCAGAAAATAGATACGGAAATTACACCGAAAACCCAACGGTAAACCAGCGTCCAGAAGTATTAAAAAACACAGGTTATCATCAAACAGATTTTTTACAGAAATTTTTTATTCCACTCTCAAAAAATACAGATTTAAAAATAAATCTTCAGTATTCAACATCTTCAAATATCCCTAGATTTGATCGCTTAATTGAGTTAAAAAATAATTCATTAAAATTTGCAGAATGGAATTATGGACCACAAAACAGATTCTTATTATCCTCTCAGTTCTTGATACATCCCAATAAGAACTGGTTAGAAAGTGGTTCAATTACAGGTGCATATCAACAGATTAAAGAGAGTAGAATTCAAAGAAAATTTGGAAGTTTAGATCGTTCTTACAGAGAAGAGCTTGTGAATGTATTTAGCGTAAACGGAGATTTCTCTGTATCCTTAACGCAAGATAAAAAAAGAGTGCTTTCTTACGGATTTGAATTCACATATAATGATGTTATATCAAAATCTTTTGGAAAAACCTTACAGGTCTCTAGCGGTCAAATAAATGGTTCTTCAAGCGGTTTTAAAGTACAATCTCGATATCCAGATGGTGGAAGTAATTACTTGAGTTCTTCAGCTTATATCGCCTACAGGCAAGACCTTAATAGTAAAACAACTCTGAATACTGGGTTAAGGTTTACAAATACCACTTTACACGCCCTTTGGTTAGATCAGACATTCATTCACTTACCAGAAACAAATATCACAGCTGTTAATTCAGCAGTTACAGCTACGATTGGTTATGTGTATAGACCTGGTAAAAATTGGCAATTAAACAGTGTGGTGTCCTCAGGGTTTCGGTCTCCAAATATTGACGATATAGGTCGTGTTAGAGAAAAAAGTGGGAATATAAGTATTCCAAATATCCATGTGAATCCAGAATTTGCCTACAATGTAGAAATAGGACTTCAGAAGTATTTTAACGATAAAAAATTTAGAGTAGGAGCAAACGTCTATTATTCATTATTGGATAATTACATTCAAAGAGATTTTGTTTACAATACTGATGGGAGTAAAAAACAAGTTCAATTTGATGGTGAGTTTGGAAATGCAATTACCAACCAAAATAAAGGAACGGCATATGTTTTTGGATATACCCTAAGTTATTTAGGAAAAATATCTTCGACCATTAACTCTTCTGGTTTCATAACTTATACAAAAGGAAGAACTTATGATACGAAAGAACCGATGTCTTCCATTCCACCACTTTTTGGTCGGGTTGAAATAAATTATAAAAAAGATAAAATTGAATTTGGTGCTGCTTTAAAGTTCAATAGTAAAAAAGATATTGAAGATTTTAACATCACAGAAGGGATTGATAATCATGATCTAACGCCAATAATAGATCCAAATGCGATACGAGATTCAGATAAATATTATGGATCTCCAAGCTGGATGACGATTGGATTAACTTCAAATTATTTATTGAGTGATACTTTTTCTATTCAAGCAAGATTAGATAATATTTTTGACGAACACTATATAGAGTTTGCTTCCGGAATTTCTGCTCCAGGAAGGAATGCATCGATCTCTTTTGTCGCTAATTTTTAGCAAATACCCTTATTTTTTAAGAGTCGGTGTTTTTTTGAGTAAAAAACCATGCGACATTACCTTCTCTCCCCCTCCTCTGTATACTTGTCAGATAATCCACGCTCTGTCTTAATAACACTTACCAATACCGAAAGAAGGACTAAAAGCATGGGTTGCCAAGTGAGTTCTTTGGAGGTGAAACTAGCTAACAACAAACTTCCCAACAACGAAATTCCCGAATAGATTAATAAATTTTTATTAAAAACACTATTTGCAAAATCCCAAATCTGTTCATTTTGCATTGCTTTTATTGTTCTATATCCATAGAGATTATTTATTTTTTTTGGTGGAAACTTCCAGAAAATGATACTCAACAAAAAAAGCAATCCATTGGTGGTTAATACATATAATATGGGACTCATTATTATTTGTTTTTAGGTCTTATTAATCCTTCTTGTGCAAAAGAGGCCACTAAGATACCATCTTTTGTAAAAATATTTCCTTTGACCAACCCTCTTGCTCCATAGGCGTTGGGTGATTCAGCGGAAAATAACATCCAATCATCAAAATCAAAATCTCTAAAAAACCACATAGAATGGTCTAGGCTTGCAGTCATAGAATTACCAAAATTATATTCTTTTGCATTCGGGTTAAAAGCTGCATTTAACACATTATAATCAGAAATATAAGTAAGTATCTGGTGCTTCACTTGAATTTCCATTTTTGGAAGACTCCCCTTTAATTTAAACCAAATTTCTTCTTTAGGCTCTCTGTTTTCAGGTTCTAAGGGGTTCGGAACATGTACAGGTTTGAAATCAATGGGTCTTTCAATACTTAGAAAAGATTTTATTGATTTTGGTAAAAAATCACCAAATTGGTCGACCATATCTTCCCAACTTAATAAGTCTTCTGGTTGTTTTATGTTAGGATTCAATGCTGATTGATGCTCAAAACCATCCTCTTTTTTGTGAAAAGAAGCAGCTAAAATAAAAATAGTTTTGTTGTTTTGACTTGCAGTAACTCTTCTTGTAGAAAAACTACCTCCATTTCTCATTTCGGCAACATGATAATTAATAGGGATTGTTAAGTCTCCTGTTTCTAAAAAGTAAGAATGGAACGAATGTAAAAAACGATTTTCTGGAATTGTTCTATATGCGGCGTTGACAGCTTGTGCTAATACTTGTCCTCCAAAAACAATTGGGCTCCCAATAGTAATACTATTTCCAGCAAAATTATGGTTTTTTAAATCTTTTAAATTTAAAAGAGCAATTAATTCTTTACAATTTTTCATTATTTTTTTTAGTTTTAAAAGGAAATTTTTGTTGAAATGAATTGGGTTGAATTCGTTGTAAAAATAACTTTAAAATTTTATTTTTCACCCCTTTCTTATGACGAAGATAGATGGTTAAATCTTCAGGAACTGCTCCGACAGAACTTTTTATTTCGCTTGCAGTTCTTCCAAAATTGATAGTGTTTAGTTTTTTATTGATTCCTATTTCTATGTAATTATACAACATCCGTTGATAGATTGCATGCTCTCGATTTAAAAGGTAATCAATTCCAACAAAATGGGCATCTAATGATTTTTGATTTATTACTCCTGAGATAAAGCCGATCATTTTATGATCCAACCAATAGGATCTAATAATGTAGTTTTCGCCTAATAATTCCTTTAAATCTTTAAAAGCACTCAAATTGAAAGTCCCCAAATTAAAATTAGCATTCGAAACGACTCCTTGGTAAAGAGTCGTCATTTGTGGTAGTTGATAATCAATATTTTCTAAAGTAACTTCTTCAATACGGATCTCTTTACTCCTTTCAAAAGCTTTTTTTGCTTTTACTCTGAATTTTGTTTTCATAGCCGCTAAATAATCATCAAAAACGATCCAATGTTTATCCAATTTAAAAGTCATATTTTGTTCTACAGAAAATGGATGGTAATTGTAGTTTTTTAATTCGTTAGCAATGGATAACGACTTGTTTTTAAAATCTTTTAATAAAAAAGCATCTATTTTTAATTTTTCATTAGCATTCGCAAAATGTAAAATAGCCTTTGCTAATTGTTTGATAATTATTTTTTTATTGTTTTCGTTTTTGATGAAAATCCCGTGTTCTCCACTGATAAAAGTGCTGCCTGAAATCAATAGTTTTAGGGGTTTTTTACTGGGAATGACACGTAGTTTTCTTCCTAAGTTTTTTAATTTTTTTATGAGTAATTCTAGGTCATTTTTTATGTCGTCAATTTGAAAGTTTATGACTTGAATACTCGCAAACGCTATCGGGTTTTTATTCTCATCAACTAAAATAATATAAGAAAATTGAATTTCAGGATGATTTTTCTCTATGGATTTCAAAAAATTGGGATGAAAATAAACATGTTCTCCGCACCCTAATTCTTTCCAAGTTTTGGAAGGGATTTCATCAATAGATGAGTAGAATAAAGAAGTGTCTGGACTATATAACAAAATTATTTTGAGCCATAAGTTAATATTGAGCGCTTGTTTGAAGGATCTCTATTAGGATGCTTCCTTTATCAAACTGAATAGTTCACTATTTAAAGTCAAAGTTCATTTTTTTATTTGCATTTCGAAAGCTTTTCACTAAAAAAGATCAAATTATAACTTTTTTTTAACTTGATATTTTTCTAAGACAAGTTTTACAACAGGTAATAACCTTTATTATTTTATAAAGGTTGAGATGAATTAAATTACATTTGTTGCTCGCTTGAAATTTTATTTATTAATGACAATTGTATAGAGATGGATTTATCTGCAAAAGCCTGGGAGCACCGATATGTAACAAACGATATAGGTTGGGATTTGGGCCAAGTTTCACCTGCATTAAAAAAGTACTTTGATCAATTAACAAACAAGGAATTGAAAATTTTAATTCCAGGAGGAGGTAATTCCTATGAAGTAGAATACCTTTTCAATAAAGGGTTTACAAATGTTTTTGTTATTGATTTGTCTAAAACAGCTATTGAGAACATTAAAAAAAGAGTTCCAAGCTTTCCTAAATCACAGTTAATACTCGGTAATTTTTTCGACTTGATAGGTTCTTTTGATTTGATCATCGAACAAACTTTTTTTTGTGCAATTCATCCCAGTTTAAGATCGCAATACGCGGTGAAAACGAACCAACTCTTATTGCCTAAAGGGAAATTAGTAGGATTGCTATTTAATGTCCCTTTGCATAAAGACAGACCTCCTTTTGGGGGAAATAAAAAAGAATATATGAAATGGTTTCAATCCTATTTCAGTATTAAAAAAATGGAAGCGTGCTATAATTCTTTTGGAAACAGACAAGGAAGAGAGCTATTCATCCATTTGATTAAAAAAGAGGCTCCTCAAGCAGTATTGCTTCCCTAAACCATAAATTGCTTCTTAATTATTTAAAAGCATTTAAGCCAGTGACGTCTAACCCTGTAATTAGTAAATGAATGTCGTGTGTACCCTCGTAGGTAATGACACTTTCTAAATTCATCATATGGCGCATAATCGAATATTCGCCTGTAATTCCCATTCCTCCTAACATTTGTCTTGCTTCTCTTGCAATATGAATCGCCATGGCTACATTATTTCTTTTTGCCATTGATATTTGAGCAGAAGTTACCTTTCCTTCATTTTTTAAAGCTCCTAATCGCCAAGCTAATAATTGCGCTTTGGTAATTTCAGTAATCATTTCTGCTAATTTCTTTTGTTGTAATTGAAATTGTCCAATTGGTTTTCCGAACTGTTCACGTTCTTTTACATAGCGCAACGCCGTATCGTAGCAATCCATGGCAGCACCTATTGCACCCCATGAAATTCCATATCTTGCTGAGTCTAAACACTCTAAAGGAGCCCCTAGTCCAGATTTATTTGGTAATAAATTTTCTTTGGGAACCTTTACATTATCAAAAATAAGTTCACCTGTTGCTGAAGCTCGTAAAGACCATTTATTATGTGTTTCTGGAGTAGAAAAACCTTCCATTCCACGTTCTACAATTAGTCCGTAAATTCTTCCTTTTTCGTTTTTGGCCCAAACCACCGCAATTTGCGCAAACGGCGCATTGGAAATCCACATTTTTGCGCCATTTAAAAGATAATGATCTCCCATATCTTTAAATTTTGTCTCCATTCCAGAAGGATTAGAACCGTGATTAGGTTCTGTCAAACCAAAACATCCCATCCATTCTCCAGAGGCCAATTTTGGTAAATATTTTTTCCGTTGTTCTTCATTTCCGTATTTAAAAATTGGATACATGACTAATGAAGATTGTACAGAGGCAGTCGAACGAACTCCTGAATCTCCTCGTTCAATTTCTTGCATAATTAGGCCATAAGAAATTTGATCTAAGCCTGCGCCTCCATATTCTTCAGGAATATAAGGTCCAAAAGCACCAATTTCTGACAATCCTTTTATGATTTGGGATGGAAATTCAGCTTTTTGAGCATATTCTTCAATAATTGGCGAAACATCTCGTTTTACCCAATCTCTGGCGACACTTCGAATTAATTTATGTTCGTCAGTAAGTAAATCATCTATATGATAATAATCAGGGGCTTGAAAGAGGTCTTGTTTCATGTTGTTATTTTATGGATTCGGTTATTTAGTCTTTTTAAGAATTCAATTTTTGTATAAAATTAAACAATTTTAGTAGTAGTTGTTAAATATTAATCATTTTTTTATTAAAAATGAGCTATTAAATATTGTGCAACAAACAAAGTTAACCATATAAAATCTATTAAAAGTTGATGAATTCTATTAAGTTTGTACCGATGAAGTATACTTTAGGAAAAGAAGAACGTTTAAAAAGTAAAAAACTGATAGAAAGTCTTTATCAAAAAGGGAGCTCTGTGAAAGCGTTTCCCCTAAGAATGATTTTTTTACAAACGAAGCATACTTCTAACTTTCCAGTTCAGATGGGAGTCTCTGTTGCTAAAAGAAATTTTAAGTTAGCTGTGGATCGAAATCGAATAAAGAGATTAATGCGAGAAAGTTATCGTTTACAAAAAGCGATCGTTTACAACAACATAGAAAACCCCTATGTTTTTATGATTTCGTATATTGGTAAAGTAGAAGTCCCCTATCAAGAACTGCATTTAAAGATGGAAAAATTGCTAACGCTATTTCTAAAGGAAACAAAAACAGCAAAAAATGATGAAAATTAATCTTTCAAAAAAAACAGTTTTTGTTCTTTTCGTCGGAACAGTTTTCGTCTTCTTTTCATTCAAATCTAACTTCTTTGAAGTTGCTAAACAAATAGAAATTTACAACACCTTGTTTAAGGAGTTAAACATGTATTATATAGATGAAATTAATCCTGCAGAATTAACTAATAAGGCTATCAAAAACACATTAAAGGATTTAGACCCTTACACAGTTTTTTATGATGCCCAAGACATTGAAGACGCTAGAATAAGAAAAGAGGGCGAATATGGAGGAATTGGTGTTTCGGTATATTATCTAAAAAAAGGCATTCAAATTAATGAAATTTACAAAGGGTATTCTGCAGATAGAGCTGGATTAAAAGCTGGGGATATCATTGTTTCTATAGATGAGCAACCTCTCAAAAACATGGAAAGAGACCAGTTGTCGTTGTTTTTAAAAGGGACTCCAAATAGCACATTTTCTATTGAAATATTGAGACAAGGAGAACTTCTCAAAAAAGAAATTTCAAGAGATAAAATAACAGTAAAGGCAGTTCCTTTTGCGGAAATGGTTGATGCAGAAACTGGATATATAGCATTAACTAGGTTTAACAATAATGCCTCTTTTGAAGTTAAAAAAGCATTTCAAAAATTAAAAAACCAAGGAATGCAACGATTGGTTTTTGACTTGCGCTCTAACCCAGGAGGGTCCTTATTACAGTCTGTTAATATTGCTAATTTCTTTTTACCTAAAGGGAATGTAATTGTAAAAACAAAAGCAAAAGTTAAAAAATGGAGCACAACCTACAGGGCTTCAAATGAGCCTTTAGATTTAGAAATTCCAATTGTAGTTCTCATAAATGGGCGTTCCGCATCTGCCTCAGAAATTGTGAGTGGCGCATTGCAAGATTACGATAGAGCTGTAATCATGGGAGAACGTTCTTTTGGGAAAGGCTTGGTTCAAAGCTATAGAAAACTTACCTATGGGACCCAGCTAAAAGTAACAATTTCTAAATATTATACACCAAGTGGGAGGTGTATTCAAGAATTAGATTATGCGAATAGAGATTCAGAGGGTGTCGTTCCCAAATTCTCAGAGCAAGGTATTCAAGAGTTTAAAACCTCAAATGGAAGAATTGTTTTTGATGGTGGTGGGATTTTACCAGATGTAAAAATTAAAACATCTAACATTACAGAAGCAACAAACACCCTATTAAAATCGAAAGCAATTTTTAATTATGCTACACATTATTATCATCAAAATTCACAAATAGCATCGGTAACTAATTTTGATTTGAAAGAGGGAGATTTTAAAAAATTTACGAACTACTTAAAATCAGATACTACCTTCAGAACAAAACAAGAATCCTTATTTTCGGATGCTAATAATTCAATAACTACTCAAAATATATCTACCGAATTTAAGGGAATTCAAGAGAAGTTACTAGTAGATAAGATTGTTGAAATATCAAAAAACAAGGATATTTTAAAAAAACATCTTAAAGAAGAAATTATAAAAAGATATTATTATCAGGAAGGAGTGTATCTTCATTATTTAAAAAACGATTCCGTCATAAAAGAAGCAATGCTATTATTGCAAAACCAAGACACGTATAAGCGACTGCTATTCGCTAATTAAGTTTATCTTTGTAACTATACACAGTATGGCAAAAGCAAAAAAAATAGAAAGAACAAGAGCGCAAGAATCTACGAATGCAATAGAAAAGTTATACATTTCTATGCGGCATTTATTTAGTAGAGGGTTTTATAAACCAATGGGGGTTTCGGGAGAGACTCTTCGAAAATCCTTACTTTCTTTGAGGCCTGAAATTTACGGATCTATTGCTGAAGACAGGGTAGAGTTAAATGGATTGGCCTATGTAATAGAAAGACTTCCTCAAGGAATTGAAGAATGTCAATTTATCAATTTAACCGCAGACGAAGGGTATAGTGATTCTCATTTTGAAACAATTATTCCTCCAAAAAGAAGAAGAAATTGTTATCGAATTGACAAAAATCAAATGAATATTGAAATTACTCGTGGGAGGTCTGAGATATATGATATTCTAACACATTTAACTTTTTTATTTATTGAATCTCATAAAATTCAAAAAAGAGTGACCTTAAGTCAAGGGAAAAATTTTGTCCGAGAATGGAAACATCTTGAGGAAATTGTCGTATTCAATAAGCGTATTTCTGAAGAAGAAAGAGAAGTTTCCATCGCACATTTAGGCAATATCTTAGGAAGAACTTTTGACGAAGTAATGGCAATTCATAAGGTGTTTCAAACAGTAGAAAATACAGACCGTTTTTTTCATTTGATTTATTGGTTGGGGAAATTGGGGATCGATGAAGTTTTGGCACAAAAGAAAAGAACAGTTACGTTTAGTTCTGTTTTAATAGAAGAAATTGGGCACCATATTTACGGAGAAATTTGGGCAAACAATATCAAGTCTATTTTAAAAGAAAACAATCTTTTACAAAGACCTATTCATATTATAAGTGCAAACATGCACAGCGTCTTAAATGCGATATATGCACAGGGAGCCTTGCCAAAGGAAGCTCATAAAAACAAAGGTTTTGAACTGTATCAATTATTGAGTAATGCTGATAGTAAACCATTACAGAAAAAAGTAAAAGATTACGCTTCAGAAAATGGGTTACTTTATGTAAAGGATACCTCAGGAACAAATATTAATGTTCAAATAATAGATACAGATAAAATAAACTTTGAGGTTTCTCCGTTTACAAAAGAGAATTCTATAGATGAGCATGCTGTTATTATTGTAATGGACTATGCTTTTGGAGAACAAGCGTATGAAACCATGGACGAGTTATTAAAGCCCTACAAGGTTGATGAAACCAATAATTTTCTGGATGTAAAGTCTGTTTCAATTATGGGTAAAGCGGGAGTTTTAGAGGGAGGAAAAGGAGATATCATGATTCCATCTGCGCATATTTTTGAGGGGACTGCTGATAATTATCCTTTTACTAATGAGTTGTCTAAAGAAGATTTAAAGGGGTTTGGAGTAAATGTTTTTGACGGTTCTATGATTTCGGTTTTAGGGACCTCATTACAAAATAAAGATGTACTCTCCTTCTTTCATGATTCTACATGGAATGTTATCGGGTTAGAAATGGAAGGAGCACATTATCAAAAAGCCATCCAGTCTGCCTCAAAAATTAGAGGGAATATTTCTGAAAACGTAAAAGTAAGGTATGCCTATTACGCTTCTGATAATCCATTAGAAACAGGAGCAACATTAGCCTCTGGAGGTCTAGGAATGACAGGTGTTACACCAACATATGCGATTACTCAAAAAATATTAGAACAAATTTTTTAACAATCAAAAATAATTTTATATCAAAAACAAAACAATGCCAACAAATCAAAACAATAATGAAGAAGAGGTCGATTTAGGATCCCTATTTGTAATCATTGGGAGAGGGTTTTCAACTCTTTTCAATTTTATCGGAACTTTTTTTAAATTTATTTTTCTTAGTGTAATTAAGGCACTTGTATTTTTAAAAAAGAATTTTAGACCAATAGGAATTGCTGTTATTATAGGAGGAGTTATAGGGGGTGTAAAAGAGTTTAATAAAGAAGATTTATTTTATTCACAACTAATGCTTGAGCCAAATTTTAAAAGCACAAGGCAATTGTATAATAATGTCAATTATTACAATGATTTGGTAAAACAAAAAGATACCGCAATACTTCAAAAAATATTTAATTTAGAGATGTCTGTAGCAGCATCACTAAGAAAGTTTCAAATACAACCCGTTCAAATAGATAGCGATATCATAAACTCCTATAATAGTTTAATTTTATCTCTAGATACATTGTCGGTAAAGAGTTTTGGCTATGAGAGTTTTAAAGAATCATTTACAAATTATGACTATAAGTTTCATAGAATAACTGTTAGAGCTGAAAAAAATGATGTTTTCGACAAATTAGCTGATGTTATTATCTCTTCAGTAGTTAACAATAACTTTTTCAATAGAATAAAGACAATAACAAATAAAAATTTAAACAGAACCGATTCTTTATATCGCCAAAACCTGATCCAAGTTGACACGTTAAGAAACGTGTATATGAAAGTGATGATCGAAGAGTCGAAGAAACAAACTTCAGGAACAAGTATTGATTTAGGAGGACAAAAAAGCAAAACAAAAGAAATTGACTTGTTTGAGACGAATAGAAAAATAAATCAAGATTTAGAAGAGATAGCGATAAAAAAATCTACGGAGTATGATGTGATTAATATTATTTCAAATTTTCAACCTATAGGAACCAAGGTAAATTTTATAACAGAAAATTATATTTTTTTATTTGTAGTATTTGGTGGAGGATTCATGATTTTTTGGTTGCTTTTAAGACAACTAAACACTTATTTGGAAAACTATAAACAGTAATAATGCAAGTAGTTCTTATCACTGGTGGAGCGGGTTTTATAGGGTCTAATTTTATACCTTATTTTTTAGAAAACAACAAAGCATATAAGGTGGTGAATTTAGATTTACTGACGTATGCAGGTGATCTTTCTAATGTATCTGAAATTCAAGAGAATTCAAGACATACTTTTATTCATGGAGATATTTGTGATAAAAAATTAGTCGAAAATCTTTTTAATAAGTATCAATTTTCTGCCGTTATCCATTTTGCAGCAGAGTCTCACGTAGACAACTCTATTACAAAACCTGATGCATTTGTGAAAACAAATGTTTTGGGGACCTTTAATTTATTAGATACAGCAAAAAATTATTGGATGGAATCTCCAAAGATGTATAAAAAAGGATTTGAAAATTGTAGATTTCATCATATTTCTACAGATGAAGTATACGGAACTCTAGGAGAAACGGGATTGTTTACTGAAAAGACACCTTATGCACCAAACAGTCCGTATAGTGCGTCAAAAGCTTCTTCAGATTTTATGGTACGGAGTTATTTTCATACCTATGGAATGAATGTCGTTACCACTAATTGCTCTAATAATTATGGGAAAAAACAACACGATGAAAAGTTGATTCCGACCATCATTAGAAAGGCAGTTTCTGGTGAAAAAATCCCAATTTATGGTGATGGTAAAAATATTAGAGACTGGCTGTACGTTTTAGATCATTGTAAAGGAATTGAATTGGTTTTTACCTCCGGAAAATCTGGGGAAACCTACAATATTGGTGGCCAAAATGAGCGAGATAATTTGTACATAGCCCATACTATTTGTGCTATTTTAGATGAAATGATTCCAAAAAACACCTCTTATAAAGAGCAAATACACTTTGTAAATGACAGACCCGGGCACGATTATAGATATGCAATAGACGCAACGAAGTTAGAAAAGGAATTAGGATGGAAAGCTGTTGAAAATTTTGAATCAGGAATTCGTAAAACCATTCAATGGTATTTGAGTAAATACATGTAATATGAAGGGAATAGTATTAGCAGGAGGTTCAGGGACAAGGTTACACCCATTAACATTAGCAGTTAGCAAACAGTTGATGCCAGTGTACGACAAACCCATGATTTACTATCCGATATCCGTATTAATCTTAGCCGGAATTAGAGAAATATTAATTATTTCTACGCCACAAGATATCCCTTTATTTGAAAGACTATTGGGTGACGGTAAAAAATATGGTTGTGATTTTCAATATGCTGTTCAAGAACATCCCAATGGATTGGCAGAAGCATTTATTATTGGAGAAAAATTCATAGGAAAAGATAGTGTTGCTTTAATACTTGGAGACAATATCTTTTATGGGGCTGGTTTGTCAAAAGTATTAAAAGCAAATAAAAATCCTGTGGGAGGAATTGTATATGCCTATCATGTAAAGGATCCAGAACGCTATGGCGTTGTTGAGTTTGATGATAATTACAATGCAATTTCTATTGAAGAAAAACCAACAAACCCAAAATCTAATTATGCGGTTCCAGGAATTTATTTTTATGACAACGAGGTTGTTAGAATTGCTAAAAATATGAAACCAAGTAAAAGAGGTGAGCTAGAAATTACGGAGATCAATAATTTTTATTTAAAAAAACAAAAGTTGTCTGTTAAAGTTTTAGATAGTGGCACTGCTTGGTTAGATACGGGCACTTTTAATTCTTTGATGCAAGCAGGTCAGTTTGTTCAAGCCATCGAAGAGCGGCAAGGCTTGAAAATAGGTTCTATAGAAGAAGCGGCCTATCGAAGTGGCTTTATTACAAAAGAACAAGTATATAAATTAGCGGCTCCTCTATTAAAAAGTGGTTACGGAGAAAATTTAATGAAATTATAATGACGGTTTCAGAAACAGAATTAAAAGATTGTTTTATCATAGAACCACAAATTTTCAGTGATGAAAGAGGCTATTTTTTTGAAAGTTTTCATAAAGATAAATTCCAACAATTAACAAATATCGAAGTCGATTTTTTGCAAGACAATGAAGCCTTTTCCAATAGAGGTATTATCAGAGGACTGCATTTTCAAAAAGGACAGTTTGCCCAGGCAAAATTAGTGAGAGTTGTAAAAGGAAAGGTTTTAGATGTAGCCTTAGATATCAGGCCTGGCTCAAAAACATACGGAAAGCATTTCTCAATTATCTTATCAGAAAAAAATAAAAAACAATTGTTTATTCCCAGAGGATTTGCACATGGGTATGCTGTTTTAGAGGATAATACGGTGTTTTCTTACAAATGCGACAATTATTATAATAAAGAGTCAGAAAGTGGCGTTATTTACAACGATTCAGATTTACTGATAGATTGGATGTTGAAAGACGAGGAGGTTTTATTATCTGTAAAGGATAATAAATTAAAGCCCCTTATAAAACTTGAATAAAATTAATAGAATACTTTCTATAAGACTTTTTTTATGGTTAATTTTTATAATGAAATAAAGAATTTAGACAGGCATACAAAAGAAGTATTTCTAAAATTGTCTCCAACGATTGTAGTTCAAATTATAGGGGTACTAGCCAGATTAATTACAAGTATTATTCTTGGAAGAATTCTTGGACCAGCTGGTTTAGGGGAAGTTAATTTAATTAACCAAATTATGACCATTGTAATGGTGGTATCTATGTTTGGAATGGATCATGTTTTAGTAAAAAAAATAGCGATAGGACACTCTAACAATAATTTTAATTCAATTGGGAACACAATATTCACAGCATTATTAGTTAATATATCTATTGCAATTGTATTGACCGTTTTAGGAGTTTTAGGTTCGGGGTTTATAGCTTCTTTTTTTAATAATACTAAACTTCAAATACCAATAATTATTGGTTTTATTATTATTGTTCCTCAAACAATTGGAAGCGTATTTGTTTCTGGAATTAATGGATATAGAAAGATATGGCAGAGCAGGTTATTTAAAGACTTTTCAACTTCATTAATTGTTTTATTAGGTATTGGTTTGTGCCTTTTTTTCGATCTAGAAATAACCTTAATAAAGATAATTCTATTATATACAATAGGTCGTTTAATAACTTTTATAGTTGCAACAATATATTGGAAGACTCTTTATAGACCTATTTTTGTCCGAAAGTTTGTCGATAAAAAAATGTTTAAAATGGCTTTACCCTTATTTTTTGTTTCTACGACAACCTTGCTTGCTTCCTCAGTAGATGTATTAATGTTAGGTTGGTTAAGTGATATTTCAAAAGTTGGTTTTTACACCGTAGCTTCAAGATTAGTTTTGTTTGTTGCTATTTTTTTACAAATTACAAATGCTGTACTTTCACCCAAGATAGCAACTTTTTATGCTAATAATCAATTAAAGGAAATGAGTATAATGGTAAAGCAAGTAACATTTTTGCTTATGATTATTGGTTTAATCTCTACATTATTATTCTTATTATTTGGAAAGTCTCTTTTAGGGTTTTGGGGCAGCGAGTTTTCAGGGGCTTATATTTGTTTGATAATTTTGTGTTTTGGTCAGTTCATAAATATTTCAACAGGTTGTTCAGGAGTACTATTGATTATGTGTGGATACGAGAAAATTTTTAGTTATATATCTGGTTCTTTTTTAACACTAAATATTGTTTTAAATTATTTTTTAATAGTTAGATATAACGAAGTTGGTGCAGCTATCGCTACAACATTAACAATTGTTGGAGAAAATATTACTAGAGTTATTGTTGCAAAACAAAAAACAGGAGTTTTAACAATACCAATAGGTTTATGGAGCAAAAAGTGATTTCTCATAATTCAAAAATTGATAAGAAATGCAAATAACAGCTGTAATTGTTACTTATGCAGATAGATTTAATCTACTGAAACAGGTTATTAGCGCTTGTTTTAAAAATGGTGTTTCTAATATTGTAGTCGTAGATAATGACTCTCATAAAAATAGTAAAAATCAACTCAAGGCCCTGTTAGAAAAAAATAAAGATAAAATAACAGTAGTTTGGAATACAACGAACCTAGGTTCAGCAAAAGCATATAAGCAAGGCTTACAGGAAGTAAAAAGTAAAGACAATTGTGAATATATTTGGTTATTAGATGATGATAATAAACCAAAAGAAAAAGCTTTAGAAATTTTAAAAAATTATTGGGAGAAAAAACCAAAAAATGTTGTTGCTTTATTGTCATTTAGACCAGATCGAGAACAATACAAACAAGCAATATTAGAAAATAACCCTAATTTAGTTTTGGGAAGGAAAAATAGTTTTTCAGGGTTTCATCTAAACCAAAAATTATCTAAATTTTTTTCTCAAAAAGCACTTCTTGATAAGACAAAAGTTATTGGTGAAATTGCTTATGCTCCCTATGGAGGACTCTTTTTTCATAAAACCATTGTTGATGAAATTGGATATCCAAATGAAGATTATTTTTTATATTCAGATGATCATGATTGGAGTTATCGAATAACGATGGCAAATAAAAAAATTTATTTAGTATCGAATAGTGTTATTGAAGACATAGATACCTCTTGGGGTTTAATTAATAAAAAAAGCACCATTTTTACAAAAATAAAAAAAGCTCCAGCCATAAGAGTATACTACAATGTTAGAAATCGAATGTTATTCGAAAAGAACTACCTTGTAAGTAATAACGTTAGTTATATAATTAACAAATTTACGTTTACTTTTATTTTATTTTGTTTTTGTTTTAGGAGTGAAAATTTTAAGGTTTTTAAGAAAGCCGTTAATGATGCTGACAATAATAATTTGGTAAGGTTTTAATGAAAATAGCAATTATAAACACATTATATGCACCAAACAAAGTGGGTGGAGCAGAAAAATCTGTGCAAACTTTAGCAGAAAATTTTTCTGATTTAGGTAATGAGGTTATTGTAATATGTCTTGGCAAAGAAGATGCTAATTATAAGTTAAATGGAGTAATTATCCATGCCGTTAAAATTAAAAATGATTTTTGGCCATTTGAAATTAATAATAAAAATTCTTTTCATAAACTAATATGGCATTTAAAAGACGCAAGTAATAATAAGTATAATGATTTTTTACACCATCTATTTCTTGATTATAAGCCTGATGTTTTACTTACTAATAATATTAGTGGCTTTTCTACAAAAGTTTGGAGAATAGCTTCTAATCTGAATATAAAAATTGTACATACTCTCAGAGATTATTATTTACAGTGTCCAAAATCAACAAAATTTAAGAACGGTTTAAACTGCTCTAATTTATGTAATGATTGTAATTTTCTTTCAATACCAAAGAAAAAAGATTCTTCCAAAGTAAATTATTTAATAGGGATTAGTAATTATATTCTAAGTGATCATATTGATAAAGGATATTTTAAGGGAGTTCAAAATGAAGTAATATTTAATGGTTTTGAAACTCACAAAAAAAGTATAAATAGTAGAGAAGTTGCCAATGTATTTGGTTTTATTGGACAAGTAAATAAAACCAAAGGAATTGAATTAATTCTTGAGAGCTTTTCTAATCTATCTGAATCTTCATGGAAACTTTTAATAGCTGGGACTGTTGATGAAAAATATTTAAAACACTTAAATAAAATAAATAATAGTATTCAAATAGAATATTTAGGATACATGGATAGTTCTAAGTTTTTTGAAATGATAGATGTTTTAATAGTTCCGTCTTTATGGAATGAGCCTTTTGGACGAGTAGTAATAGAATCAATATTACATAGTAAGCCAGTAATTGCAAGCAATATGGGTGGGATTCCAGAACTTTTAATTAATAATAAGCAATTTATTTTTAGACCCAAAGTAAAAGAATTAAGAACTTTAATTCAAAAAATTATATTGAATTCAAATTTTTTAGATGAATTCAAATTTGAAAAAACATATCTAGAAAAATTTAATATTAAAAATACTGTTCAACAGTATTTAGAACTTTTTAATAAAATAATTAAAAATTAGTTTATGAAAGTGAAATTAAATAAATTTTTCTATTGGTCTATTTTATTTCAAGTTTTGGCGACACAAGGTGTATTGTCATTTATTATTTTTAAATTCTTGGGCAATTGGGAAATTAAAAAACTTCTTCACCCAATCTCCTTTTTTTTAGTAGTGATGGTTTTTATAGTACAATCCTCAAAAAAAATTAAAATAACTATTTTAGACATTCTTTTTTTTGGCTATTTTCTTGTTTTGTTAGTTGTTATGTTTATCAATATTAATAATTTAGAAAGCGCGTATATCGTTTTTCGAGAGGTATACTTTGTATTTATATTAGTATTTATTTTTAGTCAGGTTGAGATACGTCAAGAGCAATGGGATAAAGTATTGAATTTAATTTTTTATTTTTTGATTTTGAATTCAGTTTTTATATTGCTTACAAACTACTTAGGGCCAGAAAAATATATGAGGATGATCACCGGAAGATATCAGTGGGGAATAGATCCAGAGTTTAAATTTAAAATATCTAATTTTTATAAATTTTGGAGGTCTCCTGCCTTAATAGGTGATGCGGCTTCAGTAGGTTATTTTAGTGTTATAGGCTATCTTTTAATGGATCAAAATAAGAAGTTTAAAAACAAAAAATATATAGCATTATTTCCTTTGATTTTTTCTTTTGTAAGAAGCGCTTATTTGGTGTTTTTTATATACGAATTTTTAAAATTCTTCACAAAAAAGAAGAATCTTAAAATTTTAGTTTTAATTTTTAAAATAGGGGTACCTTTATTATTAATACTTGGATTTGTTCTGTCTAAATACGATATTTTGTCTTTGGAGTCTTTACAGCATAGATTTTATCTTTGGGAAAATAACACAGAAATAGACTATAATTCTTTTTTTGGAGGCGCAATTGGAGATGTAGGGGGCGGTGCAAGAGGTCAAGGCTTTATATCTACAATTGATAGTTATTGGCTATTTATGTTATTTTCATCGGGGATAATTGGTATCAGTTTAACAATTTTATTTATGTATGAAAAAAGCATAAAAACAAATAAGTTCTTATTTATTTTACTTTCGTTTTTATTCGCAGGTTTTTTTGTAAGTCTTACACAGAGTTTGGTTTTTCTCGCACTTTTTCCATTACTTTTTATTAGATTAAAAAAACAAACTTTAACGACATGAAAGGCCAATTAAAAAGTATTTTTATTTATTTAACCTTTATGCTTGGTTGTTTCCCTATTCTTACTTTTGTAATGAGAAGTGTTTTTACAATAGTCTGGAGTTTATTTGGGATATATATATTTATTTCACAAAAAAAGAAACTTAATCTGAGTTTAGATATTTTAATATTTACTCTACCTTATCTATTAATTGTATTATCTCTTTTCTATTCAACAAACAAAGAATATGGATTAGGAGTATTAATACAAATGCTGTCTTTTTTAATCTTCCCAATAATTTTTTATTTAAATAGAGGTTTTTTTTCAAAAAAAAAGATTTATAAAATTTTAGATTTTTTTTCTTTTTCAGTTTTAATTTTAGTACTATTTCAAGTAATACAGGTGTTACTTAATTTTGATTTTGTCTCATCTGCAATAACTTTACAAGAAATCAAATCAAATGGATACCTCAGTTTAAACGAAATATCTGAAGATAAAATAGATCAAATAAAGTTAAGAAGATTTCGAAACTTCATTATTAAAATTTCAAATACACACACAACGTATCAAGGACTTTGGATTTCTTTATCAATCTTTTATCTTGGATTAAAGTCATTTGCTTCAGAAAAAACAATTGTAAAAATTATTAATATAGTTGTCATTTCAATTTTTATTTTATGGTTTTATTTAATTTCTGCAAGAATGCCTTTTATAGCCCTTGTTTTTTCTTTGATTTTAATTATTCTATTTTTTTATAAATCTTCATTAAAGAAAAAAGTATCACTATTACTAATTCCACTTTTTATTTTAGTAGCTCTATTGTCGTTTAAGAATCCTTTTTCCATTAGAGTCAAAGAGTATTATAATACTGGTTTTTCTCTACTGGGTGAAAATTCAGGAGCAAATAAGTTCAATTCCTCTAATGTAAGAAATGGAGTCTATTATTGCGATTTGAAATTAATAAAAGAGGCTCCTTTTTTTGGAGTTGGTCTAGGAGATGTTCAAGATAGCTTAGATGATTGCTATCAAGATTATATTAATTCAAAAGTTTATAAGTGGCATATTTATAACACTCATAATCAGTACGCTTTTTTTTGGATAGCATCGGGTGTTTTAGGTTTCATATCATTTCTATCCTTAATATTTATCAACTTTTTTAATTCCGTCAAGAAAAAAAATATACTTTTATTTTACCTCACAAGCATTTCGATGATTGTATTTTTCTCGGAAAACCTTTTGCAAAGATCAGATGGGGTTTTTTTTTATTGCTTTTTTATTAGTTTGTTATTTTTTAATAATTTAAAAAAATAAGATATTAAATTTCCAAACTAATAATTGAAATTAATTTTTTTGCAGACGTATCCCAGCTAAATCTAGCAATGTTTTTGTAGCCTTTTTTTACCAGCTCCTCTCTTTTCTCTTTATTTTTAATTAGAAATTCAAGTTTGTTTTTTATACTTTCTATAGATTCGGGTTCACAATACTCAACAGAATCGAGGTATACTTCTGGTAATGAAGTTTTGTTAGAAACGATACATGGACAACCACAAGCTTGAGCTTCAAGGGGAGGTATTCCAAAGCCTTCAAATAATGAAGCATATACGAAAATAGAAGCACGATTGTAAAGCTCATTTAAATCATCATCGCTTAAATAGCCTGTAAAGATGATATTTTCATTAATAGATTCGTTGGTTATGTTTATTTTGGAAAAAGACTTTGCTTTTGCTCCCACAAAATATAATTTATATTCGGAGTCTAATTGTTGATATGCATTAATTATGCGATTAAAATTTTTTCTTGGGTCAAGTGAAGAAACTGCTAAAATTATCTTTTCTCTGTCCAAGCTTAAATTTTTAAAATGATTACCCTTGGCGCAGTATATAATTTCGATATTTTTTATATTAAAATGACTCTCGATATCTTTTTTCACATAATTACTTACGGTTATAACTCTAAGAGCATTTCTTGCTGAAATTGGGACAAAAATATTATATGCCTTTTGAAATAGGTAAGAGAAATTTTTAGGATAATATTTAAAGGCTAAGTCATGTATATAAGTTATTTTATTTTTATAGTATACAGGACCAATACCTCCAAAATTAATAAGAATTGGGTTGTTATTGTTTTTTAAAAAATTAACTAAATCTATTTGCTCCCATAAGTGACCTTTAAAGTTCCCAAATTGGTGAATTTTTAAGAAATTTAATTTTTCTTTGTTTATTAATTCTCCTTTCGGAGCAACTAGTATTATTCTTTTTTCTTTTATTGATTCAGGGAACCTTTTACAGATTTCAATCGCATACCTTTGAACTCCAGTAATTTTTTGGGTAAGAAATCGAGCATTTATTACAATCATTTTATGGAAACATATTAGTTATTCAAAAATAATCTAACTATTCTAAATTAAGTCAGTCATTTTTTTTTTTTTAAATTATTTAATTGGAACTTTTTAATATCCTCTTAAATTATTATTTTCACAATCACGATTAATATAATTTTTAAAAGCAAAAAGTTTTTTTTGAATTATAACGAATGTCAGTCAGCTAAGTATTTATATATGAAAGTAGCAATAATTCATTATTGGTTTATCACAAGAAGAGGAGGTGAGAAAGTAGTGGAAACTCTTTTAAAACTGTATCCTAATGCAGATATTTATACGTTGTTTTATGATGAAAATAAATATGGAGATTATTTGAACGGTCATAGAGTCTATACTTCAAAATATAATACTCCTTTTTTTAGAAAACACTATCAAAAATTATTTCCATTATATCCCATGGTATTAAAATCATTAAGGTTGAGAGATGATTATGATTTAATTATTTCATCAGAATCTGGTCCAGCTAAAGGAATTGAAATTAAAAACAATGCTAAACATGTTTGTTATATTCACAGTCCAATGAGATATTGTTGGGGTTTTACTAATGAGTATTTAGAATCGATCAATATATTTCTGAGACCTTTAGCTAAATATTTTTTTGGAAGATTAAAAAAATGGGATGAGACGACAATTAATAATGTCGATTTATATATTGCAAATTCAAAAAATGTAGCAAAAAGAGTTCAAAAATTTTACAACAGAGAGGCAAAAGTGATTTATCCTCCAATTGCAATTGATTTATATGAAAAACCATTAGAGGTTATAAAAAGTAAAGATTATTTTTTAAGTTTTGGTGCAATAACTCCTTACAAAAAAATTGATCTACTCGTCGATTGTTTTAATAAAAACGGAAACAAATTAATTATTATTGGTAATGGGTCAGAAAAAGAGAAATTACAAAAGAAAGCAAAATCAAATATTCAATTTAAAGGTTTTTTAGATTCCAAAGAACTAGAAGGGATTATCAGGTACTCAAAAGCACTTTTATTCCCTGGGGAAGAAGATTTTGGAATGATTCCTCTTGAAGTTATGACCTACGGAGTTCCTGTAATTGCGTATAATAAAGGAGGAGCTTTAGAGACGGTAGTTGAAAATAAAATAAAAGTTTCAGAATCTTCAGGAATCTTTTTTAACCAACAAAATATTGAAGCTCTTCAACAAGCCATTAATAGTTTTAATATAATTGAAAAGAAATTCAATTCTTCTTGGATAAGAAAACATGCAGAAAACTTTCAAGAGAGTAAGTTTTTGCAAAGTTTTAGCGAAACAATTGACAAACTAATACAAAAATAGCAGGTTTCAAGAAAAGATATTTTATATTAAGCTTGCGCTATAAATTATTTATTAATACCAATTTATCTTTAGTTATAACAAATTGGATTAATGATGTTTTAGTTTAAAAATTAGTTTTTAATAAACAAATAAATAGATAAACAGCATTAACAAATCACTACAAAAAACTTTTTTATAATTGATAAAATGATTTAGAAAGTTTAACGTTAATAGGATATATTTACTGTATTAAAAACTAAACTTGAAAAAAAGATATTCTTATTTAATAAAGCCGCTACAAATAATTACAGATGTATTATTTATTAATACTATTGTTTATTTTATTTATGATCCCCAATTTCTTAACAGTTCTTTTCTTTCCTATATTTCTATTTTTTGGATAGTAACCTCTTATTTTTTAGGGTTTTATAAAGTTTACAGATACACAAGTATCTTTAAAATCATAAGTCTTTTATGTAAGCAATTCTTTATTTTTACTCTTGGATACTTTACCTATTTTGCTGTTTTTAGAGAGGGAGTTGTCGTACATAATCAGTTTATAATTTTATCGACGATACTTATAAGTATTTCTACTGTGAAATTCTTATGGCTAATATTGATCAAAAATTACAGATCTCAGGGTAAAAATTACAGAACTACAATTGTTATTGGCTTTGATGACTCGTCAAAAAACATCATAAACATATTTAAAACTAAAGCGAATTTAGGCTATAAATATTTAGGTTTTTTCTCTAATAAAACCAATAAAAACAAAGAGTACTTAGGGAAATTAGAAAATGTTTTTAAGTATGCTTCTGAAAACAAAGTTGATGAGATGTATTGTTCATTAACTTCTTTAAGTAAAGATCAGATCGTGGGAATAAATAAGTTTGCAATCAATAAAAAAATTGTTTTAAAGTTGATTCCAAACTCAAATGATTTGTATAGCAAAAAACAAAAAACAGAGTATTATGATGATGGTTTACTCGTTTTAAATGTAGATAAACTTCCTTTCGAGTTTGCCGAAAATTTTTATATTAAAAGAATTTTTGACATTTTCTTTTCCTTGTTTGTGTGTGTTTTTCTCCTTTCTTGGTTGGCACTTATTCTTTGGATATTGGTTAAACTAGAATCGAAAGGGCCATTGCTTTTTAAACAAAAAAGAGAGGGAATAAATGGAAAAGAATTTGTTTGTTACAAATTTAGGTCAATGAAAATTAATATGTTAGCAGACAAAGTCCATGCTACCAAAAATGACTTTAGAGTCACAAAAATTGGAGCTTTTTTACGAAAAACTAGTATGGATGAACTTCCTCAATTTATAAACGTTTTATTAGGAGACATGAGTGTTGTTGGTCCCAGGCCTCATTTAGAGAGTTTGTCCTTAGAGTATCAAAAAGAAGTAGATGATTACTTAAAAAGACATATTGTAAAACCTGGAATTACAGGATTGGCGCAAGTAAGTGGATATCGAGGTGAAATTAAAAAAACATCAGATATAAAGAATAGAGTACGGTTTGATATTTTTTATATAGAAAATTGGTCTTTTTTCTTAGATATAAAAATTATTATAAAAACTATTTTTAATGTTTTTAAAGGTGAAGAAAAGGCATACTAATAATGATAACAGCTTCCATTGTATTGTTTAATGAAAATATTGAGACTCTCAAAAAAACAGTCCATTCTTTTTTAGAGACTCCAATTGAAAAGAAGCTCTATTTAATAGACAATTCATCACAAAATAAAATCCAAAATTACTTTAAGTATCCAGAAATTGAATATATCTTCATAGGAAAAAATATTGGTTTTGGGAAAGCACACAATCTTATTTTAGATAAAATTAATTCAGATTTCCATTTGATATTAAATCCAGATGTTGAATTTTCTTCTGAAGTCATTCTTGCTTTAACAAATGAGCTTACAAGTAGGCCTGAAGTATCTTTTGTAACTCCAAAAGTAGTTTACCCCAATAAAGAAGTGCAATATGTTTGCAGGAAATATCCTACTTTTTTTGATTTGATCAATAGAAAAGTGTTTTTTTTGAAAACCTTCATTCATAAAAATGAATACAGAAATAAAGATTTAGAAAAGCCATTTTATCCAGCATTTATTCATGGATGTTTTATGCTTTTTAATACGGAAGACTTCAAAAAAATAAAAGGGTTTGACACTCGTTATTTTTTATACATGGAAGACGCAGATATTTGTAGAAAAGTAGATGCCATAGGGAAAAAGAAACTTTATTACCCATACATAGAAATTACACATCAACACCGAAGAGGCTCCTCAAAAAGTATAAAATTGTTTTTAATACATATTTCTTCAGCAATTAAATATTTTTTAAAGTGGGGATTCTAATTTCCTTAATTATTTAAAATATATTTGCACCAACAACACAACAACACACAAATGAATATTCTTATTTTAGGTTCAGGAGGCAGAGAGCATGCTTTTGCTTTAAAATTATCTCAAAGTAACAAAATCAATCAACTTTTTGTAGCTCCTGGAAACGCAGGAACCCATCAAATTGCTAAAAATATTGCTATAGACCCTACAGATTTTATAGCTGTAAAAGAAACCGTGTTGGCTAATGATATTCAAATGGTTGTAGTAGGGCCAGAAGCACCCTTAGTCGCAGGAGTTCATGATTTCTTTTTAGCGGATAATGAATTGAAAAACATTCCAGTTATTGGCCCTAAAAAAGATGGTGCTTTGTTAGAAGGAAGTAAAGATTTTTCGAAACAATTCATGCAAAAACATGGAGTTCCTACAGCAAGATATCAATCATTTACAAAAGAAACTTTAGAAGAAGGTTTTGCTTTTTTAGAGACCTTAGCACCTCCATTTGTGTTGAAAGCAGATGGTCTAGCAGCAGGGAAAGGCGTTTTAATTTTAAACTCTTTACAGGAAGCAAAAATAGAATTGGAAGAAATGGTTTCCAATAAAAAGTTTGGAGAGGCATCCACTACTGTGGTTATTGAAGAGTTTTTAAAAGGAATCGAATTGTCTGTTTTTGTATTAACAGACGGGAAGAACTATAAAATATTACCCTCAGCAAAAGATTATAAGAGAATAGGCGAAGGAGATACTGGCTTAAACACCGGTGGAATGGGAGCCATATCACCTGTTCCTTTTGCAGACGATGCTTTTTTAGATAAAGTAGAAGAATTGGTGGTTAAACCCACAATTTCCGGCTTACAAAAAGATGGAATAGATTACAGAGGCTTTATTTTTATTGGATTGATGAATGATAATGGAAATCCTTCTGTAGTTGAATATAACGTAAGAATGGGAGATCCTGAAACAGAAGTTGTTTTGCCAAGAATTGCCTCAGATTTATTTGATTTATTTGAGGGAGTTGCTCATCAAAATTTAGATCAAAAATCATTTCAGGTAATCCGAAAAACAGCGACCACTGTAATGTTGGTGGCTGGAGGATATCCAGAAGCATATGAAAAACACAAAGAAATTACAGGTATAGAAAACGTTACTGAGTCTACTGTTTTTCATGCAGGGACGACTACCAAAGAGAACAAAGTGGTCTCCAACGGAGGTAGAGTAATGGCGGTTACTTCATTTGGAGATACCATAGAAGAAGCTTTGAAAAAATCATACAAGAGTATTGACCTTATTCATTTTGATAAAATGAATTACAGAAAAGACATTGGTTTTGATCTAGCATAATGGAAAAAAAAGTAATTGTAGCACCGTTGCATTGGGGATTAGGTCATGCTTCCCGTTGTGTGCCAATTATTAATTCGCTCCTAGAAAACAACTATATACCTATAATCGCTTCCGACGGCAATGCCTTGCAATTTTTAAAGCAAGAATTTCCTAGTTTAGAAAGTTTTGAACTTCCGTCTTACCAAATTTCTTACGGGAGCAATTTGAAATTAAAAATTCTCTTTCAACTTCCTACAATTATAAAGTCTGTAAGCAAAGAAAAGAGCATTATTAATGATTTTATTCTTAAAAATAAAGATGTTGTTGGGCTCATTTCTGACAATAGATTTGGCGTAAGAAGCCCTCTCCTTCCTTCAGTTTATATAACGCACCAAATTAACGTTTTATCGGGGATTACTACTTTTCTTAGTAGTTTTTTTCACAGAATTTTCATTAGAAAATTTGACGAATGCTGGGTGCCAGATACCTCAAAATCTGATTTTTCAGGGGTATTATCTTTAACAACCAAAGAACTAAATATAAAATTCATTGGTATTTTGAGTAGGTTTCAAAAAGAGGTACTAGAAGAAAAAATAGATCTTTTAGTTTTAATCTCTGGACCTGAGCCCAATCGAACCTTGTTAGAAGAGAAACTTATTGCTGAATTTAAAAATACTACTAAAAAAATTGTTTTTGTTTTGGGAAAAGTTGAGGAAAAACAAAAAAAATGGACTTCTGGGAACAGTACTTTTTATAATTATTTACTATCAAGTCAGCTTCAAACTATGATCAATTCAAGTAAAATAATTATTTCAAGATCTGGCTATTCCTCTATTATGGATTTGGCTGTTTTAGGTAAAAAAGTGTTTTTTATTCCAACAGAAAATCAACCTGAACAGGAGTATTTAGCAAGCTATTTAAAAAGAAAAGGGATGGCTCCTTTTTCTACAATAGCTAATTTTTCTGAAGAAAAATTAATAGAAGTTCAAAAAAATAAAGGGTTAACAACCAAGAAAACTCTTTTTAATCCTAATTTATTTGGCCTTTTCGAGCGTAAATGAAAATTCAGAACCTTCTCCATAGGTGCTCTTTAATAAAATAGTTTCATTGTGCGCTTCAATAATGTGTTTTACGATAGACAGTCCCAGTCCTGAGCCTCCTTGTTCTCTGGACCTACTCTGGTCTACTCTATAAAACCGTTCGAAAAGGCGAGAAAGGTGTTGTTGTTTAATCCCTTCTCCATTGTCTATGATTTTAGTGACAAACTTGTGCTCATTGTAACTATCAATAGCGACGATCGTGGTTCCATTTGGTTTTCCGTATTTGATGGAGTTTACAATCAAATTAATTAAAACCTGTTCGATTTTTTTTACATCTCCTTTTACAAAAATTGGAAATTCGTACACCTTATCAAATTGTAAGGTCAAATTTCTTTTTTTTGCTTTCATTTCAAACAAATCAAAGACATTTTGAACCAACTCGAGCATATTAAAAACCTCTATATCTGGTTTCATTCCGTCATTTTCTAATTTTGAAATCATGTCCAAATCTTTGATAACAGCAACTAATCTCTCTACTCCTTTATTTGCTCTTTCAAGATATTTTGTTCTGACCTCTGTATCATTAACAGCTCCCTCTATTAGAGTTAAAATATACCCTTGAACCGTAAATAAAGGGGTCTTAAGCTCATGCGCCACATTTCCTAAAAAATCTCTCCTAAACGAATCTCTTTCTGTCAAATCCTTGATCTCAAGTAGTTTTCCGTCTACGAATTTCTTCATTTTTTTGGAAAGTTTCTCAATGTCAGTCGTTACAGAGTCACTTTTTAAATCATTAACGTCCAATACAGAAACATCTTCATATATTTTTCTTAAGCGTCTGTATATAAAATGCTCTGCTCTATATTGAATGATAAAAAAAGAAATAATGAAGAGCATAATTGCAGAAAAAACCACAGAAAGAATTCCTAAATATTCAATTATAAAGTAGTAAGATACCGCTGCGATTGCTACAGAAAGAATCGTTAAATAAAATGCAGACCACAGCGCGTATGAGTAGGTTCTTTTTAATTTCATAAAAAATAAATCTATTTATCTTCACCTTCTAAAACAAACTTGTAACCAACACCTTTTACAGTTTTAAAATGATCGTCGCCTATTTTTTCTCTCAGTTTTCGAATGTGCACATCAATAGTTCTCCCCCCTACAACCACTTCATTTCCCCAAACAGTATCTAGAATAACGTCTCTTTTAAAAACTTTTCCAGGTCTGGATGTTAATAATGAAAACAACTCAAATTCTTTTTTTGGCAGAGCAACTTTTTCTCCAGCCTTGTATACCACATATTCGTCTCTGTCTATGACAATATCTCCAATTTTAAAAGTATCTTTATTCTCCTCATTGGTTTTTAGCCTTCTCAATAACGATTTTATTTTACTCACCAGGACCTTTGGTTTGACAGGCTTGGTGATATAATCATCGGCACCAGATTCAAAACCTGCTACTTGAGAGTAGTCTTCTCCTCTTGCAGTTAAAAAAGAAATGATCACGTTTTCTAAAGAGCTAATTTTCCTGATTTTTTCACAAGCTTCAATACCGTCCATTTCTGGCATCATGATATCTAGTAAAATTAAATGAGGAATATTTTTTTTAGCAGATTTTATTGCTTCTTGTCCGTTATTAGCTGTAAAGATCTGATACCCTTCGTTTCTTAAATTATACCCAACAATTTCTAAAATGTCAGGTTCATCATCGACCAATAAAATCTTTATATCGTTTTTATTCATAAATCTTTTGTAAAGTTACGTTTCAAAAATAATAATTTAAACTCACAACATATATTTAATTACCAGGATATTTATGTAGTTAACAATTGTTTAATACTAAATTAACAAATACATATAATACTATACCTAAATAACTATAAATTTCTTATTTATTTAATAATTATACTTTAACATTAAATTAATAGTAATGAAACATTCATTTTTAAAAAAATTTCGTAATTTGTAAACTAATAAAATTATTAATTTTAAACATTTACAAGTATGAAAAAAAATTACATTTTAACAATATTAATGACAATCTGCATGACTGTTGCTTCTTTTGGGCAAGAAATACTTGTTAACGGAGGCCTAGAAAATTGGGATTCAGACACAGCACCCACCGACTGGACAAAAGTAGAGAATATTGAAAAAGAATCTACAGAAATTCATGGAGGGTCTTTTTCAGCAAAACACACAGGTGGGACAAAAGATTTAGGACAGACTATTGAAGGGATTACTCCTGGAGACTCTTATACTATAACAATATGGTATAAAGTTGTAGAGAACGATGGTACTGATGCCAGAATTTGGTCTTACTGGAAAGACGATTCAAACGCCAGTGTAACTGATGCTGCTACAGATGGTGCATTAAGAGGACCAGACAATAGCTATCTCCCTAATAATGGAGGTGAGTGGTCTAAATATGAGGCTACTGTTACTGCACCTGCTGGAGCAGTAAAGTTTTATTTTGAATTAAGAACGTATAGAGATGCAATAACTTACTGGGATGATTTGTCTGTTGTAAAAAACAATTCTGCCTCCCTAAAAAACAATGCCATCATTGGTTTTGCAACCTACCCAAATCCAGTATCTGATGGAGTTTTAAATATTTCATCTGCGAGTGGATCAGTAAAAAACCTTACGATCTTTAATCTTTTAGGAAAACAAGTGCTTTCTTCAAGTTTTTCAGGAGTAAATAAAAACATTGATGTTTCTTCAATCAACGCAGGAATGTATATTCTTAAAGTTACGGAAGAAGGGAAAACTGCTACCAAAAAATTAATCATTCGATAATTGTTTAGTTTTTTATAAAATTGAAAGCTCCAAATTAATTTTTGGAGCTTTTTTAGTATCTTTCCTTTAAAAAAAGAAAACCCCTACTGCAATGAACTTGAATTTAAGAATAAACGATCTCCTTTTTTTGGATATTGAAACAGTGCCTCAAGAAGAATTTTGGTCAGAAGTTCCAGAAACTACAAAAAAATTATTTGCCCAGAAAACAGCCTACCAACGCAAAGAAAACGTTTCCTCAGAAGCCTTTTATGAACGCGCGGGTATTTGGGCAGAATTTGGAAAAATAATCTGTATTTCGGTGGGGTATTTTGTTGAGCTAGGAGATAAAAAGCAACTTCGATTGAGGTCTTTTTTTGGTGATGACGAGCACAAAATTTTAACTGATTTTAAAGTATTATTGGAAACTCATTTCACAAAAAAGAGCCACGTTTTGTGTGCACACAATGGCAAGGAATTCGATTTTCCTTTTATTGCCAGAAGAATGATTGTGCATCACATAGCACTTCCTAAAAAGTTAAATCTATTTGGCAAAAAACCTTGGGAAGTTCCTCATTTAGACACCCTAGAAATGTGGAAATTTGGAGACTACAAGCAGTATACCTCTTTGAAATTATTAACGGCTATTTTAGGGGTTCCGTCACCAAAAGATGACATTGATGGCAGTGAAGTAGCAAAGGTTTATTACAAGGAAAAAAACATGCAACGAATTGTGAGCTATTGTGAAAAAGACACCATTGCCGTAGCGCAAGTTTTATTGCGGTTTCACAATTTAGAATTATTGACAGAGAAAAATATTGTTTTTGTAGATTAAGACTCAAGTTTCATCGAAAGCTCGAACCAACGTTCCTCTTTTTGTTCCAAGCTCGCAATTGTTTTTTGTAATTCTTCAGATTTTTTTGCTATGTCATCAGCTTCAATTTCTACATTTAAAAACTGGGTTTCAATCGCAACTTTTCTTTTTTGAAGCCTTTCGATGTCGGCTTCTAATGCGCCAAATTCTCTTTTTTCATTAAAACTCAACAAGTTTTTATTATTTTTTTGTTTCGTTTTTTGCACTGTATTTTCTTTTTTTACCTCCTTTGGAGACGAGCTATCATAGGCTCTAAAATCTGAATAATTTCCGGGAAAATTCTCTACGATCCCCTCTCCTCTAAAAACAAACAAGGCATCTACGATTTTATCCATAAAATAGCGATCGTGAGAGACAACCAATAGATTTCCGGGGTAATCTAACAAGAAATTTTCCAACACATTTAGCGTTACTACATCTAAATCGTTTGTAGGTTCATCCAAAATCAAAAAATTTGGATTTTGTATTAAAACAGCACATAAATACAGTCGTTTTTGTTCTCCTCCAGAGAGTTTTTCAACAAAATCGTATTGTTTTTTCTTGTCAAATAAAAAGCGTTCTAATAATTGTGATGCAGAAATTTTTCTTCCTT
>Ga0209198_1000202_pt1 | contig 56270 bp, 50 predicted proteins | sample COGITO_mtgs_1105_2_FD_184804 | JGI IMG/M metagenome (GOLD analysis project Ga0209198, IMG submission 184804) | Pelagic marine microbial communities from North Sea - COGITO_mtgs_110519 (SPAdes) (version 2) | ecosystem: Environmental > Aquatic > Marine > Epipelagic ...
GAATATGTTTATAGTAGCGCAGCTGATTATGCAGGTCAAGAAGGATTGATACAAGATGTGCTGATATTTAGAATGTTAGATGGTTAATTACAAAGTACCACACGAAAGGATTCGTGCGGTAGCGGGGAAAGGATTCGTGCGGTAGCGGGGGAAATATACACCTGGTAGAATAGGAGTAAGTAAAGCTGACTTGAGTTTAATGTATAATAGTTTTAAAGGAGCGTCTATGTCTATCCTATATAGAGGTAATGAATGGATTGTAAGTGCAGGTAATCAGTTTAATAAATATGGATATAATTATTCATTAAAAAATAATGGAGCATGGTAAAAAAATTAGTAATATTATTCTTATTTCTTCTATTTTATAATAATAGTATAGCACAAGAACAAAAAGACTTATGGTGGGTTCAAACCCCTTTGAATAAGAAGTATGAGGATAATTACAAATATCTATTTTCAGAAATTAAAGACTGTATACTTAAGGATCAGGTTATTGAGTTTATTAAGAACTATATAACTAATACAGATAATAAAAATGAAGAGGTTGCAATCGAAATATCTTCACTTTATTCTAAAAAAAGCAATGAAAAAATATATAGAATCACGTATATTCTTGATTATTATGATTTTATCCCTTTTAATTATAGTGTTTATCAAATTAATTATAATGTTAATCGAATAGCTGAAATCAAAGGTAGAATAATTTTTATTCACGATGAGCACTTAAATGATTTTAGAATAAAAAAAGAAATATTATTTGGTTTATTTAGGGATAGATATAAAAAAGAAAAAAAATTATTAAATGAACAATATAAAAATTTAAAAAAAAATGGAGGAGGTATTCCAGTTTTAATACCTAGAACTTACCATCATGTGCCTAATTATATTTTGATAATTAGAAATAATAAACTGATAGACAAAAAAATAACATATGAATAATACTATCCTTCGATTTTTAAGTTCTGACCTGCTGCGTATTCTATGGCATAAACAAATAAAAACCCCGCAACTTTTAAGTTGCGGGGTTTTTATTTTACAGCTATTTTATGACGCTACGCAGTGGGTTTTGTTTGGTATTCTTTACGGATCAAGACCAAAAGTGGTTTAAAACCTTCTTTAATAGTTATTTAATTTATGTTAAAATTTATTTTTCTTCTTCATACTAATTTATAAAGAGTACATTTGGGTAGTACTCCCCCATAAATTTTATCGGCAAAACGTTGAAAAGCGATCAGGTTTCTTAGTTTTCATAAGACTAAGAACTGGTTGTTTTTCAGAGAAATGAACAAAAAAAAAGATAATATGAGTGAAGACATCGATAATATATAAACAATAGGGGTTATATCCGTTGGTTGGAAAAAATAAAAAACTCAATGACAAAAATAGTTGCTATAATCATTATATTAGTATTTACAAATATCGTAAAGATAGAGGCTCAATGCTTATCTAACTTTACACCAGATTTAGCATTACTAAGAAGTTCCACAAATATACAAGCTGAAATTGATGTAATATATAATGCTGCTAAAAATAGAAGACTAGCAAAATTACAACCCTCAATAACAGCCTTAAATAATGCTATAAGTGCATACAATACCTTAGGTATAGCAACTACTGCTAGTACGATTTCAGGTAATTCAATAACAAGCTATAATGAGGTCTCATTCATAAGCACTTTTGCAGACTATTTAAAATTTAATCCTACTGATTCAGCTATGATTGAAAGAGTAAATAAGACAGTGTGGTGGACATACACTAGCCTGTGTAATAATACTTTACCTGTAGATCACACTGGGTATGTTTTTAGGTATTTTTCTAGAAAAGGCTTTTTTTGCATTGAATTTTTAACACCTGAAAATAAAGAAAGAATACTATATATAATTGAAAAAGAATTAGAGAATTGGAATGTTTTTTGGAAACCAAATTATGATTATAATTCTCAGCTTATAGATGGAGCAATAAATTCGGATATCATTTACAATAAGTTAGACGCACTCATTCCTTTAATAAAGTGCTTTGGTACAAATGACGAGCAGTATCGTTATATGCTAACTTTAAAAAGGTATATCACCCGATTTGTATCAGTATATACAAATGGAACACGTGATGGTTTAAAGCCTGACGGTAGTGGCTATCATCATTGGAATAATTATGAAGCTTATATGTATGCTTATAATACTATAGTATATTGTCTTAAAATATTTGATAATTCCAGTTTTCAAATTGATTCTTCTGCCTATTTAGTTTTTAGAAATGCGATTTTACATAAGTTATTAACTACTAATGATGCTGGTATGCTACCACTTACTATGACAGGTAGAACTGGTGATTGGGATAATATTACCATTAATGAAGATTCAGTAAGGGACTTAGCTATTATAGGCGGAAATATTCTTGGGTTAACAACTGCGGATCCAATTTTAGCAGGTATTTACAACAGAAGACATGGAGTAGAATTGTCTTTTAATTATAATAAAGTTGCATCATTTGAAGATGGTTTTTATCAAATCAATCATTCTAGTGCAGGTGTTTTTAGAACAAACAATACCGTAGTAATAAGCAGAGGGTTTAATAATGTTCTTTGGGGTTCTGAAATATACGCTACTGAAAACAGGTATGGGAGATATCAAAGTTATGGTACCTTATCAGTAATCTATTCTGGAGATGAAAAGACTAATGGTTTTAACAATCAAAAATGGGATTGGAATTATAATCCCGGAGCTACAACAAAGGTTTTACCTTGGGAAAAACTAATTGCGGGTTCGAAAAGAGTAGATGAATATTCTAACAAAAGATTCTCTGGTTCATTGCAATTTAATTTGCAAAATAAGGGTTTCTTGGACAAAATTTTTGGAACATATGGAATGTTTGCTATGGATTTTCAAGAAAAAATAAATTTAGGTTTTGGTGGTGTCACAACTTCCGATACTCATGATCCAACTTTTACTTTTAAAAAATCAAACTTCTATTTCAATGACATAATTATTTGTTTGGGCTCAAATATTAATTCTACTGATTTAGGCCATAGTATTATAACAACTTTATATCAAAATTGCACGACTCCTTCAGACATTATAGTAAATAATGGTACTTATAGTACAACTGGAGTTACAACAACTTATTCAGAATCTAAGGATAATTGGGTTTTAGATAATTTTGGAACAGGCTTCTATATTCAGAATAAAAGTGGAGATTTAAAAGTTCAAAGAAAAAATCAAACAACACCTTCTCAAAATCAAAATGATCCTTCTATTCTTAATCCAGCTACCCAAGCAGCTATTGGTTTTCTTGATCATGGCGCAGCTCCTATTAATAAAGACTATGAGTATGTTGTTGTTCCTAATACAAACACCTCAAACATGCAGTCATTGGCAACTTCATTTGGTAATACCTCTACCAAACCTTACGAGATTTTAAACAAAGACAGTAATTCACACATTATTCAACATAAAGCTACAGAAATATACGGGTTTGCTCTTTTTGAGCCAAATAAATCTATTCCTGGAAATACAAACATCGTTACAAATGACTATCCTTGTCTAGTAATGTATGAATCTCTTAATTTTAATACAGAAATGAAGTTGAGTTTGTCCAATCCTGATATGGGCCTACCAGAGAAAAGGAGTTACGATCAATTCATAATTCAACCTATACAAATTACATTTAGTGGTGAATGGGAGTTAGTGCAATCCCATCCAGACATCTCTCTAGTGTCGTCAAACTCATGCAATACTACATTTAGCTTTTCGACATACCAAGGTTTGCCAATTGAAACTACTTTTCAAAAGAAGGCTATGGGTAAAACATTATGTATAAATAATACTGTAAATTCTATTTTAATTTATCCAAACCCTTCTAAAGATATTATTCGAGTTAAAAATGCTGAAATAAGTTTATCCAATACAAAATTTTATAATTTACTAGGACAAGAATTTACAAACCTAATTACTATTGATAATGACACAATTGATATATCAAAACTACCTGTAGGGACTTACATCTTGAAAGTAAATACTTTTACTAAATTTGTATGTAAAAAATAGGCTAAGTAGCATTGAACTTAATGATATTAAAATCAATAAGTTACTATTAAGTTTCAACCAATTAAGTATTATATCGAAGGAAGAAAAAATCTGAATGACACATATTATTTAGAAGGTCAAAGAATACATCTAGAAGGTCAAAGAATGAATCATAGAGAATCTTTGAGAAGCCCTTCACGAACACAAGTTATTAATTTTTTATTATCATTAAGTCATGAAGATACACATTATCTAGAAATAGGTGTTCGCAACCCCAAAGATAATTATGACCATATCAAAGCAACGACAAAGTATAGTGTAGACCTTGGAATTGAGTTTAAGGAAAACCCTGTTGATTTCCAATTGACGAGTGATGATTTTTTTAAGAAACTTTCTGCAAATGAAATATTATCAAATGACATACAATTTGATGTCATTTTTATTGATGGACTGCACCTTGCAGAGCAGGTAGATAAAGACATATATAATGCTTTGAAGTACATAAAAAGTGATGGTTTTATAGTGCTCCACGACTGTAGGCCTCCCTCAGAATGGCATGCGAGAGAATCTTATGAGTTTCTTCACACTCCTGCACTTAGTTGTTGGAACGGAACCACTTGGAAAGCTTTTTTAAAATGGCGATCAAATCCCGCAATAAATTCTTGTTGTATAGATTCAGATTGGGGAATTGGAATATTGTCTAAAGGTTTTCAGATTGGTGAAAATATAGAATTAACAAATCCTTTCTTTGAATTCAAATTATTAGAAAAGAACAGAAAAAATTATTTAAACTTAATCGATTTTGATTCCTTCAAAAAAAATATCGAGAAATTAAAAAAATAAAAGACCAGTCTCAAAGAAATATTGACATTGTAAACAGTTTTAAAGAGGATGATCTAGAACATTTTAAAACCAAAAGCTGATTAGGTGTTTTCTACGCTAAAATCTTTATAAAATCTTCGAAAGCCACATAATAAGGTTGGTCTTTAAAAACGGGGTTTTCAATACTTTCTGCGTTGGCAATTCCTACGCCAGCAAACCAAACTTTGGCATGTTGTTTTTTGGCATGATTTTTAAAAGTTTCCATCCAAACAACATCATATTCATTGGGGTTCTGAAGATTATTAGAAACTTTTACCAATACAAAAATAGTAGGGGCACCTTTCTTAAATAATACAAACTGAGGATGTCTTTTTAACTGGCTATTTATTGCCTGAAACTCATAGCCCATTTTTGTGAGTCTTTCTCCCACAATATTCATAGCTAAATTATGCAATTCTTGTGCTGTTAAAATTTGCATACTTATTTCTTCTTATTTCGTTTGTTGTAATTTTTATCACCTCTCGTTTTTGGCTTCTTATATTTAATGGCAATTTCTCTTCGATAAGATCCCCCTCGATTTACTTGGCTGTTTTTCTCACTCTTTTCATGAAAGGCGGGTCCAGGAACATATTCTAAAGAAGTTCTGTTTTTAGAAATCCCTTGATCCTCTTTTGGGCGTTCATCTTCTGTTAATAGTTTGGAAATTTCAACATCTTCAGGAAGCTCCAAAATAGGAATTTTATAATCCATCAAATCTTGAATGCTATCTTTTGCTTCTTGCTCTTTTTCTGTTGAAAATAAAATTGTTTTTCCCGCTTTTTCTGCACGACCCGTTCTACCAATTCGGTGCATATAGTTTTCTGGAAAATCGGGCGTATCAAAATTGATTACGTGAGAAACCTTATTGAAATCTAACCCACGTGCCATGACATCTGTCGCTAATAAAATTCGATTTTTTCCTTCATCAAACTGTCTGATTGAACGAATTCTATAATTTTGTGTTTTGTTAGAGTGAATGACACACATTTCGTCATTAAATAGTTCCTGTAAATGTTGAAATAACAAATCTGCAGTTCTTTTAAAACCAACAAAAATGAGTACTTTATGAAAGGCTTCTTTGTCTGCTAGCAAATGATGTAACAAATTTACTTTGGTAAAGAAGTTCGGAGTATGATAAGAAGTTTGTTCAATATTATCTAGTGGAGTTCCACTAAGTGCCACCGAAATTTTGATCGGATCTTTGAAAAAATCGTCAATTAAAATAGCGACACTTTCTGTCATGGTTGCAGAAAATAATACGTTTTGTCTTCTTTCAGGAAGCACATCAAAAATATTCATCAATTGAAAACGAAATCCTAAATCTAACATTACATCCACTTCGTCGATCACTAATTTCTGAATAGATTTTAGCTTTAAAGCGTTGCTCAAAGCCAAATCGTATAAACGACCGGGAGTTGCTACAATAATATCTTGTCCCTGTAAAATAGCTTGTTTCTGTGTGTTGATGTTGGTTCCACCATAGACACCTAAAACACGTGTATTGATATATTTTGATAGTTTTTCTATTTCATCCACCACTTGCAAAACCAATTCACGCGTTGGAACCAGCACCAACACTCTCGGGTGTTTTTGCTTAGAAAAACGTAAATCTTGCAAAATAGGCATCATGTATGCAAAGGTTTTTCCAGTACCTGTTTGCGCAATTCCCACAATATCTTTCCCAGATCTTACAACAGAAAATGCTTGTTCTTGTATTGGAGTTGGGTTGATAAAACCCAAGTCGTCAATACCATATTGCAATTGAGTAGAAATTCCTAAATCTTCAAAAGTCATTCTAAATATTTTTTGCAAAGGTACGTTTTATAAAATTCTTTAACTTGATAATCTTACACAGATAAACAGAGGCGATGAGCGATTCACAAAGAGAAGTAACTTGCTGGAATAACAAAGACAAAGCGGCCGTTTTCTTCTGCAAATCGTTCCGAAATGCTGTGTGATTCTCTGTGTATCTTTGTGGTAAAACCCACACATTTATTGCTTAGTTTTGCATTAGAAATTTTTAGTAAATGATTACAGACACGCACACACATTTATATTCGAGCCAGTTTAGTGAAGACCAAGCAGCAATGATTCAGCGCGCTAAAGACGCGGGTGTTTCACGTTTTTTTATTCCTGCCATCGATGCTTCTTACACAGAAAGTATGCTGAAACTAGAGAAAAACTTTCCGGGAGATATTTTTTTAATGATGGGTTTGCACCCTACTTCTGTAAAAGAAAATTATTTAGAAGAATTGGCACATGTCAAAGAATGGATTGATAAAAAAGACTTCTACGCTATTGGAGAAATTGGTATTGATTTATACTGGGACAAAACTTTTCTAGCACAACAACAAGAAGCTTTTAGCGTTCAGATTCAATGGGCAAAAGAAAAAAAGCTTCCTATAAATATCCATTGTAGAAATGCTTTTGATGAAATATTTGAAATATTAGAAGCCGAAAAAGGCCCTGATCTAAGAGGGGTTTTCCATTGTTTTACAGGAACTTTAGCGCAAGCAGAAAAAGCCATTTCTTACAATATGAAGTTAGGTATTGGCGGTGTTGCTACTTTCAAAAAGGGTAAGATTGATAAATTTTTACATGAAATTGACTTAAAACATATTGTTTTAGAAACAGACGCTCCTTATTTAGCGCCAACTCCTTACAGAGGAAAAAGAAACGAAAGTGCTTATATTACCAATGTTATTGATAAATTAGTAACTATTTATGGGGTTTCTTTTAAAGAAATTGCAGCCATCACGACTCAGAATTCTAAAGATATTTTTGGTAGCTAATGCAAGAAACACAAATCACATATTACAAAACACCTATTGGAACTGCAAAAATTGTGGGAGATATAAACGGAATTCAAGCGGTTACCGTTTTAGATGAAGACATAGAAACTTCAAAAGAAGTTCCTGTTTTTTTACAGGAATGTGTAACGCAACTAAAAGAATATTTTAATGGACAAAGAGCTAGTTTTAATTTAACTGTAAACCCAAAAGGAACTACTTTTCAAAAAAAGGTTTGGAAGAAATTGTTACAAATTCCTTACGGAAAAACAAAAAGTTATCTCGAACAAAGTAAGTCCTTTGGAGATGTAAAAGCAGTAAGAGCCGTTGCTGTCGCAAATGGGAAAAATCCACTTTGGATAATTATTCCTTGTCACAGAGTAATTGGTTCCGATGGTTCTTTAATTGGATATGCTGGCGGTATTTGGCGTAAAAAATGGTTATTAGCCTTTGAAAACCCTGTAAAACAACACACTCTTTTTTAATTTTTAAATATTAAAAAAGTAATTCTTACGTTAAGAATATATCGCTTTTTATGATTCAAAGAATTCTCTTTTTTATACTCTTCTTTATTGGATTTTCTATCCAATCTCAAACGGTATCTAAAGATTTTAGAAAGCGAATTTTTTTAATAGATAAGGACACGATTCAATTAGATTCTGTTGCTCTAAATCCTCAAAATTTTAAGGTATTCAATGCGGCTTTAAAAGCGCTTCCTTCTTCTGAATATGCTATTGATTTTAGCAATGCAATTTTACGTATTAATTCAAAAAAATATCCTGAAATTACGGTTGCCTATTATAGACTTCCAGACTTTATTACCAAAGTGTACACCCCTTTTGATGAAAAATTTATTTTTCCTAATAGGACAAATACAGGAAAATTATACAGTTTAACAACCAATAAAAAAGCATCAGAAATAAAGCTCTTTGAGGGTTTGCAAACCAAAGGGTTCATCTCAAGAGGAATCACTTCTGGAAACAATCAAAATGCGGTTACAAATGCTGCTTTAGATATTGAGATATCAGGAAAACTATCTGATAAAGTCACTTTAAGAGCTAATATTTTTGACACCAATATTCCCATTCAAGAAAATGGATATTCTCAAAATATCACGGATTTTGATCGAATTTTTATTGAAATGTATACAGATAATTGGCGTGTAAAAGCAGGGGATATTTTTTTAAAAAACACGAAGAGTTATTTTTTACCATTGACCAAACAAGTTTCTGGGTTGCGGGTTGCTGCGACGCTGAATGAGAATTTCAAAGTAGCAGCTTCAGGAGCTGTGGTTAGGGGTAGATTTAGTACTTATAATCTTACTGGAGTAGAAGGGAACCAGGGGCCTTATAAAATCTTAGGAACGAACAATGAAACGGCAATTATAATGATTCAAGGGAGTGAACAGGTGTATATTAATGGAATTTTAATTGAGCGAGGAGAAGAAAAAGACTATACAATCGATTATAATCTCGGCGAAATTTCTTTTAACACCACTTTTCCGATTACAAATGACATGAGAATTACCATAGATTTTCAATATTCTGAAAGAAATTTTACCCGTTTTATAACCTATGATGAAGCGTCCTACGAAGGCGAAAAGTTTAGTATTGCTGGTTATTTTTATTCTGAAAATGATGTAAAAAACCAACCATTACAACAAAATTTGACGGTATCACAAAAAGAAATTTTAGCAAATGCAGGAAATAATAGGGCTTTAATGGTTGCAGAAAGTGCCTTTGAAGACACATTTGATGAGAATAAAATTTTGTACAAAAAAGTGATTAATGGAGTACAAGAAGTTTTTGAGTATTCGAACAATTCAGCGGATGAACTTTATACTGTTGCCTTTTCTAATGTTGGTATAAATCAAGGAGATTATGATTTAGATAGCACCATTGCTACCGGAAATATATTTTCGTTTGTCGGTGTGAATCAAGGAAGTTATAAGCCGATCATTCGTTTAATTGCACCCTCAAAATCGCAATTATTTGTAGTGCAGTCATCTTACAATCCTTCAGACAAAACCACGCTTCATTCCGAAGTTGCTTTGAGTAATAATGACGCCAACTTATTTTCTACTTTAGACGATTCTCAAAACAAAGCATTGGCAACAAAAGTAAATTGGCAACAAATTTTAATTGCTAAAAAGTGGCAGTTAAAAAGCAATTTGAGTCATGAGTTTGTGCAGAAAAATTTTAACTCAGAATTTGGTTGGGAACCTGTAGAGTTTAATAGAGATTGGAATATCCTAACAAATAATGCGACCAAAAGCTTTTTTCAGTCAGAATTCACTTTAGAAAATAAGAAAAATGATTTTGTTTTATATAGGTTCAATCACCTAAACTATAAAACTATTTTTTCTGGAAATAAACATGAATTACAGTCTAAAATGAAGTTGAAAAACACTTTTTTTTATGTAAACAGTAGTTTTTTAAAGAATACTTCCACCCTAGAAGACAATTCGTTTTTTAGAGCAAAAGCAAAAGTAGTACAAGATTTTAATAAAAAATGGTTGGGTGCTTTCATTAACTTTGAAACCAATACTAGAAAAAATAGTACCACACAAGAATTTATAAATACGAGCCACCGCTTTAAAGAATATGAAACGTATTTTGGTGTAGGAGATTCTACAAAAGTATTTGTTAAATTTGGTTTTAATAATCGAAACAATGATAGCATAAAATCGAATGCTTTTACTGAAATTAATAATAGGAAAACGTTTTATTTAAACAGTAAACTCATACAAAATAAGCAAACTAATTTAAGTGTTTTTGCAAATTACAGACAGACAAAAAACAAGTTTACAAATGATGAAAAATCATTAAACTCTAAACTTGTTTTTAATCAGAAATTATTTAAAAATTTCATCAATTTAGGAACTACCTATGAAACTTCCTCTGGAAATGTAGCGAGACAAGAATACATTTACATAAAAACATCCCCTGGTTTGGGCTATTATACTTGGATAGATTATAATAATGATGGGGTTAAAGATTTTGAAGAATTTGAAATTGCAGAATTTCAAGATCAAGCTGATTACTTGCGTTTGCCAAAACCGAATATACAATTTATTGCGACTCAAAGAGCAAAATTGATACAATCTCTAGCATTGAATCCTAGCGTTTGGTCTTCTAAAAAAGGGTTTCAAAAAGTGCTTTCTAAATTTCATAATCAAAGTTTTTTAAGCATAGAAAATGAACAAGAAAGAATCGGGAATACTTTTAATTTTAATCCTTTTGATTTTGACGAAAGCAAACTAATAGGGCTTGCTTTTAGTCTGAGAAATAGTGTGTATTTTAATAAGAGTCTTCAGAAATACAGTGTTACTTATACGTATGGAAAAAACACCAATAAGCAGCAGTTTTTTATTGGAAGTCAAGAAAACAAACTCCAATTACATCAGGTAGATTTTGCACATAAATTTTCTTCTTTTTGGCTGTTCGAATTGCTTGGGAAAGATTCCCAAAATAATTTAGAAACCGAGAATTTTAATAGCAGAAATTATAGGATAAATACCCATGAGATTCAACCAAAAATGAGTTTTCTTTACAGTGAAAAAAATCGATTTACGGCTTTTTATCACTTTAAAAATAAAAAAAATCAGTTGCAATATTTTGAGCAATTGAAACAGCAAAAATTTGGCCTTGAGTATTTATATATCAACAGTAAAAAGAATCAAATTTCTGCTAATGTTAATGTGTTTTTAAATGATTTTACAGGCAATACAAATACACCAGTTGCCTATCAAATGCTATCGGGTTTGCAAGCAGGAAAAAATTATACTTGGAATGTGCTTTTCAATCAAAAGTTAACCACTTTTTTAAATTTGAATTTAAATTATTTAGGGAGAAAAAGTGAAAATTCAAAAACGATTCATACCGGAAGTGTACAGTTAAGAGCTGTTTTTTGATTCTTTTTAACATCTCTTTACAGAAGATACTTCTATAATAAATTTGCTAGCGGTTTTTTGTAGAAGGTTTTGGAACATTGCATACGTGTGAAAAAGAGTTATACGATACAAAATATATAAATAAAAATTATTACTACTTTTGTGCTATAATTGTGATCATTTAAAAACGATTTTCACTAATACAAAAAAAACATGAAAAGAATACTTTTAGCTTTTGGCCTTTTATTGAGTTCTCTATCCTACGCACAACAAGAAATAAAAATAGACATTGCAGATGCATTGATTATAAAGAGTTTAGAGTTTTCTTATGAAAGATATATCAATTCAGAATCATCATTTGGTATTTCTGCCCTTTTTAATTTGGCAAAAGAATCGGAAGATTTTAGGTATAATGAAGATTTGATGATTACTCCTTATTACCGTCATTATTTTAGTTCAACTGCTGCTTGGAACCTTTTTGGTGAATTTTTTGTAGGGATCAATTCTGGAAAGGGTGCTAAGTTGGTTGAATATACGGATGCAGCTTTTGGAATTGCTATTGGTACAAAATATGTGTCACAATCAGGATTGACCATCGATCTTTATGGTGGACTTGGTAGAAACTTATTTACTGCAGAATCGCCCGTTATCGTTCCAAGATTAGGATTAAATGTTGGTTGGAGATTCTAAATAAATAGTACAACTTATAAACTGTAAAGCCTCTTGATATTATAATATCAAGAGGCTTTTTTTGATTGGAATACTGAAAAACAAAAAACCTCCTTTCATTACCTTAAGCAGCTATTATTCTTTTTTTTTTAATGTTAACGAATCTTACCCTTTTCCTTAACATATAACTTACTGAAAATCAATTAAAAACATTTTTAATGTTAACTTAATGTTACCAAAACGTTTATTATATGTAATTTTTTACTATATTTGTGTAAGTAAAATGTTAACCCATAAAAATTAAGAAGATGAAGAAAGCAATTATACTCGCAATATTTTTTATATCAGCCATAGGATTTTCACAAAATAAAGCAACCACTTTTGAGAAAGAAGGTGACTTGGTAAAGGCTACTTATTATTTTGAAAATGGAGAAGTTAAAGTACAAGGTTTTTTTAAAGACAAGAAATTAACAGGCATGTGGACAAGTTTTGATACGAATGGAAACAAAACTCAAATTGCGCATTATAATGAAGGTAAAAAAGTAGGAAAATGGTTTGTTTGGAACAATGAATCTTTAAAAGAAATTACTTACAATAACAATATTATTGTTAGTGTTAACGATTGGAAGTCTGAATCTAAACTTGCTTTCAATAACTAATAATATTCAAATAATTTGTAATAATAAAAAAGCAGGCGATTAAGCCTGCTTTTTTAGTTAATTAAAGTTCTTACTAATTATAAACCTGAATTCCTCCAGGTCCAAGAACTAATATCAACTTTAGTACCTGTTTTATAAACTGCTGAAGTAGAAGCAGCAACTCCATCTATAATTACGTTAGCTAAAGAACCACCGTCTTTCATATCAATGTTTTTAGCATACCCTTCTAACCAGATATTTGTAATTGTTCCTCCAGAGTTTTTCTTAAACTGTAATCCTGTTCCACCAACTGTAGAAATTGCAGTCAAGTTTACAAACTTAGGGTTCCCATTTACTTTATCTCCTTCAAAAGCTGTAGAGAAACCTGAAATTGTGTGAGAAATATATGTATTTGTTAAAGTACCATTCCACCCTTCTGTCCAATCTACAGAATCATCTTCATTATTTTCTAAATAGATATTTGAAGCAGAAACTGTTCCTCCAAAGAACTCAACTCCATCATCTGCACCATTAATAATAGAAATATTTTCTATTGTAGTTCCAGAGCCAACTCCGTAAAAAGAGATTCCGTTATATTGAGAATCTGAATTAATTTGAGCACCTGTTCCTTTAATAACTAAATACTTAATAGCACCTGAACTATCAGCATCATTTGTACCTCCATAAATAAAGCCCCCAACTTCTGCTTCTGCATCTGCACCCGCAGTTGTAGTTGCATTTCCACAGATTGTTAAACCTCCCCAATCTCCAGAGTTACCTAAAGGAGAAGAAAGAACAACTGGCTCACTTGCTGTACCTTGAATATCAATTTTACCACCTTTTAAAACAGCAATATAAACAGCAGTTCCTCCTGCTGAAGCCTCTATTTTTGTTCCTGCAGGAACCACTAATTCTCCACCATCTTCAACAATAAAAGAGGAGTTTAATAAATATTTTACAGAAGCGTCTAAAGTTAATTTATTAGAAATAGTACCCTGTAAAGGTAAAGTTGGGATTGAAACATTAGAATTAACCCAATTAAAATCTGCTGCCGTAACAATTCCTGTATTACCATAAAATAATGAAGGATCTGCAGCAACACCATCAATCAAAACATTGGTTAATGCTCCACCATCTTTCATATCTATTGATACATCATACCCTGTTAAAGATAAGCCCGTAATTGTAGCTCCAGATTCTTTTTTGAATTGTAAGGCTGTTCCACCAACTGTAGAAACAGCAGTAATATTATTAAACTTAGGATTCTTATTCTCTTTATCCCCTTCAAAAACAGTAGAAAATCCAGAAACTGTATGTGTGATATATGCATTGTCTACAGTTCCATTCCAGCCTTCTGTCCAATCTATAGAGTCATCTTCGTTGTTTTCTAAGTACAAATTACTTACAGAAACGGTTCCACCAAAAAATTCAATACCATCATCAGCACCATTAACTACAGCCACGTTACTAATAGTTGTTCCAGAACCAACTGCATATAAAGAAATTCCATTGTATTGAGAATCTGAATTAATTTGAGCTCCCGTTCCTTTTAATATTAAATAGTTGATAGATCCAGAATTATCTGTGTCATTTGTTCCACCATAGATAAAACCACCAACTTCTGCTTCTGCATCTGCACCAGCCGTTGTAGTTGCATCTCCACAGATTGTTAATCCTCCCCAATTACCAGCATTCCCTGAAGCTGAAGACATAGATACAGGATTAGATTCTGTACCCTGAACATCTATTTTACCACCTTTTAAAACTGCGATATAAACATCTTTACCTCCATCTGCTGCTTGAATGCTTGTTCCTGCAGGAACTGTTAATGTTACTCCTGACTCAACAATAAAAGAAGAGCTTAAATTATAAATGGTACTAGCACTTAATGTGAAATCTTCTTCTAAGGTTCCACTCATAACGCCAGATTTTAACCTCTCTATTATTTCAGATTCTGGGTCTCCAATAAGAATGTCTGGGTCATCACTTCCACAATTAGTCAATGTTAAAGTAACTAATGTAAAAGCTACTAAGTTTAAAATTTTAAAAATTGATTTTTTCATTTTTAGTTTTATATGGTTATTAATTTTATACAAAGAAATTGACTTTTTGTGTAATTATCTTTACCTAAATATTAATAATACGTTAGCTTATCTAATTCTACTGCTGTTTTGTTAAGTAATCGTTAATTGATTAAAAGTTGTATTTAAACCCTAAAGTTAACTGACTTCCTTTTTTGTAAGACTGTACAGTTTCATTGGTTTGAACTCCTGTAATAATACTTGTAACGTTCTGTGTTTGCTTAATTTCTGGGTTTAATAAATTACGCCCTACCAACTTTACTTGTAAGTTTTTTGTTAACTCTTTGCTCACTACTAAATCTAAGGTTACAAAACCTCTTTCTATAATTTCGTCATTAAATTCTGTAGCTCTATTAACAAACCCCTCTGCTCCTCCTAAAGAGAATATCTTATCAGAAGAATAGTTCCCTGTTAACGTTGCAGAAAATTCATTTTCTTTTTTATTACTATAACTTAAAGAACTGTTTATAATGAAATCTGACGCACCTTGCAAACTAGACTCTGTAACATCTTTATATTGAAAATTTTTATGCAGATCTTGATTTAACCACATTTTTGTTAGATTACCAGTAATGTTTAAAATACCTTCATCATCATCATTTTTAAATAAATCTGTTTTTGCCTCTAACTCAAAACCATAAATTGTAGCTTTATCTCCTGTATTTGCATAAAAGAAATATCCTGATGAACCTCTTGTTAAAGCTAAGTTAATAGGGTTATTAATTTGCTTATAAAATGCTGTTGCAGAAAATAATTGTCCACTTTGTGGAAACATTTCATATTTTAAATCCCAGTTATAGATTTCTGATTTTTCTAAATCTGGGTTTCCTTTTGTTACACGACCCGTTGGAGACACATATTCGAAAGGCGCTAATTCTTTAAACTCTGGTAACGTTTGTGTAATACTAGAAGCAAAACGTAAGTAATGGTTTTCTTTTAACTCATACTTTAAGTTTACACTTGGGTAAACACTTTCGTATGTTTTATTTAAAATATCTATTCTACCTACATAATTTCCAACATCCCAAATTACATATATATCATCTTTCTCATAACGTACGCCTACGTTTCCTGATAATTTATCTAAAGAAAAATCAAAATTTACAAAACCTGCTATAATATCTAAATCTGCTTGATATTTATCTGTAGGTTGTGTTGTTAATTTTAATCCATTATTAAAAGCTGTAGTTGTAAAAGTTGTTGATAATTGATCTATAGAAGGTGCCGTAAAACCTTTTGCATCTACACCAACAAACGACGAATTAAAGGTTCTTTCTTTATGTCTATAGTTTAATCCGTAATTTAAAGAATACGGTTTGTCCTCGTTTTCATCCTCTATACCCAAAGCCCATTTGTTTTCTATAAGCGCATTGTATTCTATATCTTCAATTTTTTGACTTGATTTTCTTTGCTGAAAATCACCAACGTGTGCATATTGAATTACAGGAGAAACATTAATATCTAAAATATTTACCTCGTTTCTAATTCTATTTGGCTCTTCTGCTAATACAAAATTGTAACCTCCAGCCCAATTTAAAGTATTGTTCTCATTCAATCTATGCTCACCTAATAATTGATTGATAAATAGAGTTGTTTGTTTAAAGTTTTGATCTCTTACAAAAGCACCGTCTTCTTGCGGGTCTTGATCAAATACATAACCAAAACCTTTTCTACCTTGTTCATAAAGATTATCAATACCGTTGTTTACAAATAAAGTATTGTATTTAATTTTGTTGTTATCGTTTAATCTTAAACCTACATTAATATACCCTGTAGTATTTGTTCTTGCAATGTATTGCTCTACATCCTTTTCATTAGAATTGATATCCCTATCTATATTAATTGGTCTTGTAACACCAGGAAAAGAAGTATTTAAAACATTTAATCGATAAGAATTAAAAACACCATTTCTATACTCAAATGACTTAGAATGAGAACCTGTTAAAAAAACGGCTAATTCTTTACCAAAAATTTCAAATTTTCTTGCTGCAGAAAAAGAACCACTAAAGTTTACAGGAGTAGAAATTGTTTCTGTATCCCAACCTTGGTTTGTAATTGCATCTTGAAGTGCATATTGTTTTTTATGAAAACCAGCAGTAACATCATTATTAATAATGGTGGTTCTAAAATCATTAGAATGATTTAAAACATTTGTATTTGTTCCTCCTGATAAAGAAACAGAAAATCCTTTTTTAGTATATTCTTTAGAGTTTACATCTATATTACCAGATCCTTGATCTGCATAACTAGATGTTGCATATGTTTTACTTATTCCTACATTTTTAATAATATTTGTAGAAAACAAACTAAGGTTAATGTTTTTATTATTTACATCATCAGAAGGAATTGGCAACCCATTCATTGTTGTAGATAAATAACGATCTCCTAAACCTCTAATATAAATATCACCTGAGCTTTCATTTTTTGTAACACCAGAAATTTTAGTGGTTGCATTTGCAGCATTAGAAACTCCTGTTTTTGCTAAAGTTACTGCTCCAATACTTTCTATAATAACTGTAGCTCTCTTTTGATCTAACAATAAAGCAGAGACTGTTTCTCTATTTGTAGATGATTTAATAACAATCTCATCTAAAGAAACGCCATCCTCTGCAGATAGCACTGCGTTAATGGTTGTTGTTTCGCTTTCTATAATAAGAATTGGTTTTTCAACTGTTTTGTAGCCCAAAAAACTAAAAACAACCACATGGCTTCCTGTTGAAACACTTAAAACATAGTTACCATCAAAATCTGTTGTTGTCCCAATGTTAGTTCCTTTAATTTGAACATTTGCAAAAGGTAATGGCTCATTGTTCGTCTCCTTATCGGTTAGTATACCTTTCAATGTTCCTTTGCTTTGCGCTGTAATAAGTTGACTTAAAGCTAAAAAAATAATAAATAAAATTCTCTTCATTTTAGTGTTTGATTTACTCGCCAAAAGTCTGTTGGTTTTGTAAATTTCTTGTTAACTAGATATTATGTTTGTATTATAGAAACATTAATTAAAAGTTAAGAAGGCTAAAACACTTAACATTTTATTAATTATATGGAAATGTTGAATAAGGATTATAAAAAGATATTTACAACATCTTAATTAAGATTAATAATGTCCTAAAAATTTAGTTTTTGTCAACTATTTTTAGACAATTAACTGCCTCTGATCAAGGCAGTTTTTTTGTTTTAGTAATGTTTCGGTAACATTAGCTTAACATGGTTATTGGTTATTTGCGGCGACAAAAACTAACAATTATGATATTATCAAGATTACAGACAGTTATAACTGTACTGTTTGTTTCAGCTTTTTTAAGTATGAACGCACAAGAAAAAAATGCACCTAAATTTGGAAAAGGGCTATTAAACCTCGTAGGTCAAGACAGTACCTGGACGATGAAAGTAGGACTTCGTTTTCAGACACTTGGAACGTCATCTTGGGATGCAGACAATGGTCTTTCAAATCCCTCTTCTTCTTTTTTTATCAGAAGATCTCGTTTGAAATTTGATGGTTTTGCGTATTCTCCAAAATTAAAATATAAGTTAGAATTGGGGTTGTCTAATAGAGATCAATCTGGAGCTTCAAGTTATACAAGTAATGCACCTAGATATATTTTAGATGCTGTATTAAAATGGAATTTTTCAGGAAACTTTGTTTTATGGGCTGGGCAAACAAAATTACCAGGAAACAGAGAACGTGTAATTTCTTCCGCTAACTTACAACAAGTAGATCGTTCTTTATTGAATAGTAGATTTACGATAGATAGAGATATGGGTTTGCAATTAAGACATCATTTTAATTTGACAGACACCTTTATTGTAAAAGAAATATTTTCTGTAGCACAAGGTGAAGGAAGGAATATTACTACGGGAAATGTGGGAGGTCATCAATACACCGCGAGAGTAGAATTGTTGCCTTTTGGAAATTTTGCAAGCAAAGGAGATTATAAAGGAAGTGATCTAAAATTTGAAAATAAACCAAAGTTAGCGCTTGGAGTTGCCTATGATTTGAATCATAATGCTTCCAAAACAAGAAGTAACCAAGGTTCTTATATGTTTATTGATACTAGTGAAGATTCAAAACTAAGTGAAAGAGTTTATTATACGACAAACATTTCAACCCTATTTATAGATGCAATGTATAAGCACAAAGGCTTTTCTTTTATGGGAGAATATGCAAATAGAGAGGCAGCAGATGCTTTCGCAAAAAACACGGATGGAAGTTTAACGGGAGATGTTGTTCAGGTCGGAAATGGTTTTAATTTACAGTCAGGGTATTTAGTTTCTAAAACGGTAGAGGTTTCTGCACGTTATACAAATATCTCTTTAGATAAAAAGATTACGGGCAAAGGCTCAGAAAATCAATATACTTTAGGATTGTCTAAATATGTTGCAGGACATAGTTTAAAAGTTCAAACAGACCTAAGCTATACAGATATTGGTTTTAAAACAAATCAATTATTGTTCAGATTACAAGTAGATATTCATTTTTAATAAAAAACTGTTAAAAACGTAGAGTTGTTTAATTGTATAACTTTTAAATTGATATATAATTACACTACAAAAAGATAACACAAAGCTAACATTGACAGTTGTTGGTATTTGTAAGTTTGTAAAACATAAATTAAATAAATAAAATGGGAGATCCGTATATTTTAATGTTAGTCGCTTTAGCTATTTTGGCTGTTGTAGACTTAGTTGTAGGAGTTAGTAACGATGCTGTTAATTTCTTAAATTCAGCTATTGGCTCAAAAGCAATATCTGTAAGAAATATCATGATTATTGCAAGTTTAGGTGTCTTCTTTGGAGCGATTACCTCTAGTGGAATGATGGAAGTTGCACGTAAGGGAATTTTTAACCCAAACATGTTTATGTTTCAAGACATTATGTTCATCTTTATGGCAGTAATGATTACTGACATTCTATTGTTAGATATTTTTAACTCTTTAGGGATGCCAACATCCACGACCGTTTCTATTGTCTTTGAATTGTTGGGAGCTGCTGTTTGTATTTCTTTAATTAAAATATCTGCAAACGATGCACAATCTTTAAATGATATATGGAGCTATATCAATCATGAAACTGCTATTAAAATTATTTTTGGAATTCTACTCTCTGTGGTAGTCGCCTTTTCTATAGGAGCCATTGTACAATTTACTTCTAGATTGATTTATTCTTTCAATTTTGAAAAGAGAGCTACTTATATTAGTGCTTTGTTCGGTGGGTTTGCAATTACGGCAATTACCTATTTTATCATTATTAAAGGAATGAAAGGAACCCCTTTTTATAAAGATATTAAACATTTAATTGAAGGAAATACACTGTTAATTATCGCAGGAAGTTTTGCTGCTTGGTCTATTATTTCTCAAATCCTTATCAAAGCTTTTAAAATAAATGTTTTAAAATTAATTATTGGAATCGGAACATTTTCTTTAGCAATGGCTTTCTCTGGAAACGATTTGGTCAACTTTGTGGGTGTGCCAATTGCTGCCTGGAATTCTTATGAAGCTTGGACTGTTTCTGGTGTTGCAGCAGATAGTTTTTCAATGGGTGTTTTAGCAAAAAAAGTACCTTCTAATATCTGGTTATTATTAATTGCTGGTGGAATTATGGTCGTTACTTTATGGACGTCTAGTAAAGCACAAAATGTTATAAAAACGGGAATCGATTTATCCCGTCAAGGAGAAGGGCACGAAAAGTTTAAACCAAACCCTTTATCTAGAGTTGCGGTAAGAACTGCAATGGGAATCAATAAAGGGATTAGTTTTATACTACCAAAACCTATCATTGATTTTGTAGATTCTAAATTTCAGAAACCTGTCATCGAATTGCCGAAAGACAAAACGTATGAGTTGCCAGCATTTGATATGGTAAGAGCCTCTGTGAATTTAATTGTTGCGGGTATTTTAATCTCAATAGCAACTTCTATGAAGTTGCCATTGTCTACTACTTATGTAACTTTTATGGTTGCGATGGGTACTTCTTTAGCAGATAGAGCATGGGGTAGAGAAAGTGCAGTATATAGAGTTGCAGGAGTTCTTAATGTAATTGGAGGTTGGTTTTTAACCGCCCTTACTGCGTTTTTAGCAGCAGCTATTGTTGCCTATTTAATTAGTTTTGATATGGTTATGATTCCTATTTTATTGGCAGTTGTTGCCCTATTAATTGGAAGAAATACGCTAATTCATAAAAGAAAGTCGAACGAAGTTAAAAAACAAGTATACATACAAAGAGCAGAATTAATTACCATCAACGGTGTTATTGAAGAAAGCGCAGATCATATTGCAGGAGTTGCAACCCGTGTAAATAAGTTGTACACCAATGTTGTAAATGATTTATCAAATCATGATTTAAATAAGTTACGTAAAACGGACAAACACGTAGGTAAATTAAATGATGAAATTGATAATTTAAAAGATGGTGTTTTCTATTTTATCAAATCGTTAGACGAAACTTCTGTAGAAGCAAGTAGATTCTATATTATGGTTTTAGGATACTTACAAGACGTTGCTCAGTCTATTAGTTATATTTCTAGAGCAAGTTATAAGCACGTAAATAACAATCATAAGAATTTAAAGAAGGAACAGTTAAATGATTTAAAAGGAATTGACAATCAATTAACAGGGTTGCTTTCTAAAATTACGCATATTTTTGAAAACAGGTCTTTTGAAAGTTTGAATGTTACTTTGGTTGAAAAACAAGCATTATTAGAAGATGTTTCTGCTTCTATTGAAAAGCAAGTAGCTAGAATTAGAACCGATGAAACAAGTCCAAAAAATACGACCTTATATTTTAGCGTTCTTCTAGAAACAAAAGATTTAATTAAAGCATTAATGAGTTTATTGGAAACTTATGAAGAGTTTTATATTGGCACAAAGCAAGTAAAATAAAGATGTTTCTTTTAATAGAACGCTCTCTATAAAGGTGTTTTGAGTTTAATAAATAAGAAAAAGGCAGTAATTTAGTTTACTGCCTTTTTTTATGTTTTACAAGTACCATTGGAGCTTATTCCTTATCAGGCATTTTCTTGACATAATCTGTAATAATTACAATCTGAGTGGGACCTACTTTCCCTTCAATAAATTTAGCATTTTCATGATCTAAAGAAATTCTACGAACTGCAGTTCCTTGTTTGGCAACCAAACTAGAACCTTTCACTTTTAAATCTTTAATTAAGACAACAGAATCACCGGCTTCTAAAATCGCCCCATTTACATCTCTGTGAATTATCTTTTCGCTTTCATCTAAATGATCTCCAGATTCTTTTGCAAAACGCAAATCGTCTTCCTCTAAATACATCATGTCCAACAAATCTTTTGGCCAACCTTCATTTCTTAGACGAGATAACATTCTCCAAGCAACTACTTTTACAGCTCTATATTCGCTCCACATAGCATCGTTTAAACAGCGCCAATGATTGACGACAGTATCTTCTGGACTATTTATTTGAGTAATACACGTCTCACAAGCCAACAAACTCCCATCAATCCCGCTACCACCCACTGTTGAGGTTGGTTTTACTTCATAAACCGTGAGCAACTCTTTTGAGGTGCACAATTCACATTGATTTCCACTTCTAATTTCTAAATCTTGTTGTAAGCTCATAATTTTATTTTTACTGATGTTGACAAAAGTAAGGTTTTAAAATCAAGATTTCATTTTGTTTTGTGCTTTGTAAATAAGCGGCAAATAGTTGGTAATTTTGGAATCATTTATTAGAAGTTTCATTATTTAATTTTTGTTTGCTATTTTTATAAGATAAATAATAAAAAAGAATACTTTATGTTGTAAATTTATCGATCAAAAAAACAAGTACAATTTTTATATATATATATATGATAGGTTTTTATGTTTTAATCGGTGCCATCTCTCTAGCGAGTTGGTTTATTAGTAATACTTTGAAAAGAAAGTTTAAAAAGTATTCACAAATTCAGCTTAAAAACGGAATGAGTGGTGCTGAAATTGCACAAAAAATGCTTTCGGACAATGGTGTTTTTGATGTAAAAGTAATTTCTACACCTGGTAGATTGACAGATCATTACAATCCAAAAGACAAAACAGTGAACTTAAGTGAAGCTGTTTATAATCAAAGAAATGCAGCTGCAGCAGCTGTCGCGGCACATGAGGTTGGGCATGCTGTTCAACACGCCACCGCCTATAGTTATTTAAAGATGCGATCCCAATTAGTTCCTATCGTTAGTGTTACTTCAAAATTTTCTCAATGGTTGGTCATTGGTGGGTTAATTATGGGAGCAGCTTCAGGTGTAATAGGAATTGGGTTCTACATTGCTATTGCAGGTTTATTTTTTATGGGATTTGCAACTCTTTTCAGTTTTATAACTTTACCTGTAGAATATGACGCAAGCAACAGAGCTTTGGCTTGGTTGAAAAGGAAAAATATGGTTTCTCAAGAAGAGTTAGCAGGTGCAACAGATGCTTTAAAATGGGCTGCAAGAACCTATTTGGTTGCTGCTTTGGGTTCTTTAGCCATGTTATTGTATTGGGGTTCGCGATTTTTAGGAGGAAGAGATTAAGTGGGGTTCGTCCTAAATAAATTCCTTTCCATTCTCAATACAGATATAGAAAAATAAAAATAGCGCAATTAAAAGTATTTTTCTACGGCATTCCTTTTATTATTGATGACAAAATAATTAGACTTTTCAAAATACTGCATCATAAACAATATTGCAATTGGAATTTTAAAATCCAATAACATTAACTGCCGTCTAAATTGTATTTTTTATTATCATAAAAAGTATTATTACAAATACGATCCTGAAATGTTGTCATTAACATTTTTAAGATGAAATTTTGATAATAGCATCTAAAATAAAAAAAAACACCTACAATCGAGATTGTAAGTGTTTGATTCTTAATGCTCCCCCTCAAGGACTCGAACCTTGGACCCTCTGATTAACAGTCAGATGCTCTAACCAACTGAGCTAAGGAGGAGTTTGCTTCACAAATTTTTGTGATTAGCGAGTGCAAATATATATCTTTTTAGGTTACCTCCAAATACTTTTGCGTAAAAAAAAATATTTTTTTTATGCCATTATTCTAAAGAAATAAATAAGCTTTTAGTTCAAAAATTGTATTTTTGTTCGTTAGTATAGCTTATTAAAAAAGCAGAAACTATAATATGGATAAATTTTCGTTTTTAAACGCAGCGCATACAGGCTTTATAGCTGATTTATATGATACGTATTTGGTAAACCCAGACGCAGTTGAACCAAGTTGGAGAAGCTTTTTTCAAGGGTATGATTTAGCAAATGAAAATTATTCTTTGAAAGAGGAAGAAGATGTATTAGAAATTCCAATAGAAGTTCGCAAAGAATTTCTTGTTGTTGATTTGATTAATGGATATAGAACTCGTGGACATTTATTTACAGAAACAAATCCTGTAAGAGAAAGAAGACAATACCAACCCTCATTAGCTATCGAAAATTTTGGATTGCTTACAGAAGATTTAGAAAAAGAATTTTCAGCTGGTGAAGTTTTAGGTTTAGGAAAAACAAAACTCTCTACCATAATTTCACATTTACAACGTATTTATTGCGATTCTATAGGTGTCGAATATATGTATATGCGAAATCCAGAGAAATTAAAATGGTGGCAATACCGTATTAATGAGAATGGAAATCACCCAAAATATACAACTGAATCTAAGAAATATATTTTAGGGAAGTTAAACCAAGCGGTTACTTTTGAGAGTTTTTTACAAACAAAATATGTTGGACAAAAACGTTTCTCTTTAGAAGGTGGAGAAGCTTTAATCCCAGGAATTAGTGTTGTGCTAAGGGATGCTGCTGAGAAATTTGGTGTAAAAGAATGTGTGTTAGGAATGGCCCATAGAGGTCGTTTAAACACCTTAGTCAATATCTTTAAAAAACCTGTTCGAGATTTATTTAGCGAATTTGAAGGAAAAGACTTTGAAGACCAAAATATAGATGGTGATGTAAAATATCATTTAGGTCTAACATTAAGTAAAACGTTCAGGGATGGGAACGTAATTAAAATGAATTTAGTTCCAAACCCATCACATTTAGAAACTGTTGCGGCAGTTGCAGAAGGTATTGCAAGAGCAAAGATTGACAGAAAATATAACGGAGACTCTAGTAAGATTCTACCAATAATTATTCATGGAGATGCAGCCATTGCTGGACAAGGAATTGCTTATGAGATTGTTCAGATGGCAAAACTAAATGGATATAAAACAGGTGGAACAATTCACATCGTTGTCAATAACCAAATAGGATTTACAACCAATTATTTAGACGCACGTTCAAGTACTTATTGTACAGATGTTGCAAAAGTTACTTTATCACCAGTTTTACACGTCAATGCAGATGATACAGAAGCTGTTTGTCATGCTATGGAAATGGCACTAGAATTTAGAATGCGCTTTAAGTCGGATGTTTTTATTGATTTATTAGGCTATCGTAAATATGGTCATAATGAGGGCGATGAACCTCGTTTTACACAGCCAAAATTATACAAAGCAATTGCGAAGCATCAAAACCCAAAAGATATTTATGCAGCGCAACTAATTGCTGAAGGCGCTATAAATAGTTCTTATTTATCTGAGATTACGACTGAGTTTAAGCAAATGCTTGAAAAAGAATTTGAGGAAGCAAAGAAAGTGAAAACATCTAAAGTTAGAGAATTTATGCAATCTACATGGAAAGGCTATGCGCGTCAGCGATTAGATACCATGCTGCTTACTGAAGATACAAAATACGATGTTGAAAAATTAAAAAATATTGCAAAAATTGTTTCTACCACACCAGAAAACGTAAAATTTGTTCGCAAAGCAGAACGGATTTTAAATGGTAGAAAAAAGATGGCTTTTGAAGTCAATCAATTGGATTGGGGAATGGCAGAAAATCTTGCCTATGGTTCTTTAATGGAAGAGGGATTCAATGTACGTATTTCTGGACAAGATGTCGAAAGAGGAACTTTCTCACACCGTCACGCTATTCTACGTGATGAACTGACAGAAGAAAGAATTAATTTATTGAATACCAATCCAAAGAGCAAAGGACAAATGACAATTTATAACTCATTGTTGTCAGAATATGGTGTTCTTGGTTTCGATTATGGGTATGCCATGGCAAACCCAAATACATTAACAATTTGGGAAGCACAATTTGGAGACTTTTCTAATGGCGCTCAGATAATGTTTGATCAATACATTTCTGCTGCAGAAGACAAATGGAAATTGCAAAACGGAATTGTAGTCTTATTGCCTCATGGGTATGAAGGACAAGGATCTGAACACTCATCTGCAAGAATTGAACGTTATTTACAATTATGTGCTGTAGATAATATGACCGTTGCAAATTGTACAACACCTGCAAATTTCTATCATTTATTACGCCGTCAAATGATTCGTGATTATAGAAAACCATTAATTGTTTTTACGCCTAAAAGTTTATTGCGTCACCCAAAAGTGGTGAGTTCTATTGAAGAATTAGCTACTGGTGAATTTCAAGAAGTAATAGATGATACTTTACAACCTAAGGGAGTGAAGAAGTTGGTTTTCTGTATGGGTAAATTCTATTATGATTTATTAGCCGAAAGAGAAATTTTAGAAAGAGAAGATGTTGCTTTGGTTAGAATAGAACAGTTATTTCCACTGCATTTAGAGAAATTACAACAAGTAATAGATAGATATCCAAATGTTACAGAATATATTTGGGCACAAGAAGAGCCAAGAAACATGGGGGCTTGGAGTTTTCTGCTAGAACGTTTAGATCTGGTAAGATTGAATGTACGTTCTCGTAAATATTATGCAGTTCCAGCAGCGGGCTCTAGTACACGATTTAAAAAACGTCATAAAGCCGTTATTGATAGTGTTTTTGATAATGAGTAAGTTGCGTTAAGGATTGAAACAGCATCCTATTTTTTGTCAGTTCGAGTGAATTTTCGAAGAATGAAAAAATTGGTATCGAGACCAAAAAAGAAAATAGATAGTAGATAGTAGAAAGCCTTTTAGAAGGCTAAAAAAATAAAAAGATCTATAAGTTTTTAAAAACTTTACAGGATTAAAAGAATTTCAGATTAAATAAAAAAATAAGAACTGATGATTTTAGAAATGAAAGTTCCTTCTCCGGGAGAGTCCATTACAGAAGTAGAAATTGCAACTTGGTTAGTGGAAGATGGAGATTATGTTGAAAAAGATCAACCCATTGCAGAAGTAGATTCTGATAAAGCAACCTTAGAATTACCTGCTGAAGAAAGTGGAATAGTTACTTTAAAAGCAGAAGAAGGGGATGCAGTTGCTGTAGGTGCTGTTGTTTGTTTGATTGACACAAGTGCTGCAAAACCAGAAGATGGTAGTGAGCAGTCTTCAGTAAGCCCTGAGCAGTCGGCAGTTGCTGTTGAAGCTCCAAAACAAAAAACCGAACAGCCAAAAATCGCAACTTATGCAACTGGAACAGCTTCTCCAGCGGCTAAAAAAGTACTAGCTGAAAAAGGAATTCCAACATCAGCAATAAAAGGAACTGGAAAAGATGGGAGAATCACCAAAGATGACGCTGTAAAAGCGGTGCCTTCTATGGGAACACAGCCTGCAAGTGGTTCTAGAGGAACAGAGCGTAAGAAGATGTCTATGTTGCGAAGAAAAGTGGCAGAACGCTTGGTTGCTGTAAAAAGCGAAACGGCCATGTTAACGACTTTTAATGAAGTAAACATGCAACCAATTTTTGATTTACGTTCTCAATTTAAAGAAGATTTTAAAGCAAAACATGGAGTTGGTTTAGGGTTTATGTCTTTCTTTACCTTGGCAGTTGTAAGAGCTTTAAAATTATTTCCTGACGTAAATTCTATGATTGATGGAGATTTCCAAATTAAAAATGATTTTCAAGATATTTCTATTGCCGTTTCTGGACCGAAAGGATTAATGGTTCCTGTCATTAGAAATGCAGAAAACTTATCTTTTAGAGGGGTAGAATCTGAAGTAAAACGTTTGGCAATTAGAGCTAGAGATGGACAAATAACCATTGATGAAATGACCGGTGGAACTTTTACAATTACGAATGGTGGTGTATTTGGTTCTATGTTGTCTACACCAATTTTAAATCCTCCACAAAGTGGGATTTTAGGAATGCACAATATTGTAAACAGACCCATGGCTGTAAACGGTGAAGTAATAATTCAACCAATAATGTATGTTGCGTTGTCTTATGACCACAGAATTGTAGATGGTAGAGAGTCTGTTGGTTTCTTAGTGGCTGTCAAAGAAGCGTTAGAAAATCCAGTTGAATTGTTAATGGATAATAATCCTACAAAAACATTGGAAATGTAGGTTGTATTTCAATAGTATTAGAATAAATATTCAAAATCCCAAGCAAAATGCTTGGGATTTTTTTGTTTCCACAGTTTCATTTGTAGCTATGGTTTTAAACCGATAACTTCGCAACTGAAGATTGATATTAAAGTGAATATTTGTCTCTACAAAATTTTATAAAATGAAACAATTCAAGGGCAAAAGAGTACTTGTCACAGGCGGTGCTTCTGGCATTGGAAAAATTATGGTTCGGTTACTCTTGGAGCAAGAAGCAAAAGTGATCATTTGGGATGTCAATCAATCAAAAATGGAAGCCACGCTTTCAGAATTCGCAAGTAAGGGAGATGTTGTAGGTTTTAATGTTGATGTTTCTAAGATCGACCAGATTCAAGATACCGCTAAAAAAATACAACAAGGAATAGGGGTTGTTGATGTATTGATAAATAATGCAGGTATTGTTGCAGGCAAGTATTTTCATGAACATACCACAGTAGACATCTTAAAAACAATGGAGATTAATGCAAATGCACCAATGTTCATTACCAAAGAATTCTTAAAAGGTATGCTGGATCAGAATTCTGGACATATTTGTAATATTGCGTCTTCAGGTGGTTTAATTTCGAATCCTAAAATGTCAGTTTATGCAGCAAGCAAGTGGTCTTTAATAGGTTGGTCAGATAGTTTGCGTATCGAAATGAAACAATTAAAAAAGAACATAAATGTAACGACCATAATGCCTTATTATATCCATACTGGAATGTTTGATGGGGTAAAGTCAAAAATACCTATTCTTGATCCAGAGGTTGCAGCACTTACAATTATCAAAGCGATAGAAAAAAATAAAAGAATGGTTACTATTCCTGGATATATATACAGATTAGCAAAACTTGGTCAAGGCTTTATGTCTATTAATGTTTTCGATTGGTTTGCAGGAACCGTACTAGGTATTTATAAAACGATGGAGCATTTTACAGGTCATAAAAAATAACCCAATAGCTTATAGATACTATATTAGGCATTACAAAAAATGAAGTAATCATAAAACTTAGAGTGAGATAGTACCTTTCACTATTTATTTTATAACTGAAACCAACACAATATTTACTTTCAAAATTTTTTCTTAAAATAAATATTACAAATAAAATTAAAATCCTATTATTTTTTTAAGACGATTTATTACCTTGGATCAAAAAGCTACAATGTCAAAAAATCCTGAATTAGAACTTGCACTACAATTTATTGATAAAACAGATAGAAATCTTTTTATTACAGGAAAAGCAGGTACAGGAAAAACGACTTTTTTACATCAAATTAAAAGAGAATCTTTAAAAAGAATGGTCATTGTTGCGCCAACAGGAGTTGCAGCAATTAATGCAAAAGGAGTCACTATTCATTCCTTTTTTCAAATGCCTTTTGGACCTATTTTGCCTAATCAAATTACGAATACTTCAAATCAACAACGCAAGTTTAACAAGGCCAAAATTGATATCATAAAATCGTTAGATTTAATAATTATTGACGAAATCTCTATGGTTCGTGCAGATTTGTTAGACGGAATAGACCAAGTTATGCGACGGTATAAAAATCGAAATAAAGTCTTTGGTGGCGCACAAATTTTAATGATTGGAGATTTACAACAATTAGCGCCCGTTGTGAGACCAAATGAATGGAGTTTACTACAACAACATTATAATACTGTATATTTTTTTAGTAGCAAAGCCTACCAGGAGGCAGACGTGGTTTCTATTGAATTGAAACATATTTATCGCCAGAAAAATGAAGATTTTATTACCATTTTAAACGAAATCAGAAATGATAATTTGTCAGAAAAATCTGCAAAAATTTTAAATGAACGTTATGATCCAGCCTTTTCCCCAACCAAAGAAGAGGGATATATTACGCTAACAACACACAACAATAGAGCCAATTTGATTAACAATTTTGAATTGAATAAACTCAAAAATAAAAGTGCCTTTTTTGAAGCAGAAATTTCTGGAAAATTCAATGAAAATGCCTTTCCAAATTCGCAAAAATTAGAATTAAAAATTGGTGCCCAAGTGATGTTTGTCAAGAATGATTCTTCATCTGAAAAAAGATATTTCAATGGGAAAATAGGAATTGTTACCGATATTTCAAGGGAAAGTGTCACAGTACAATGTGCCAACGAAATTGATGAAATAGTTACAGAAAAAGAAACTTGGACGAACATTAATTATTCTATTGACGAAGAAACCAAAGCTATAAAAGAAGAGATGATTGGTGCTTTTTCACAAATTCCTTTGCGTTTAGCCTGGGCAATTACCATTCACAAAAGTCAGGGTTTAACCTTTGAAAAAGCGATTATAGACGCTGAAGCTTCTTTTGCACACGGACAAACTTATGTAGCTCTGAGTAGGTGTACTTCTCTAGAGGGGCTAGTTTTGAAAACACCCATTACAAGCAACGCCATTATTAACGATAAAACAGTCAGTGTTTTTAATGAAAGCGTAGAAGAAAATCATCCTGATGAAACTATTTTAAATGAATCTGAAAAATATTTTCAGTTGAATTTAATTTCTGAATTGTTCGATTTTCAGCCCTTTTTATATCCAATAACAAGGTTGATTGATATTTTCTACAAAAACAGAACAAGTATTAAAGGGGATGTGATTGGTCATTTACAAATGATAAAAGAGGAAGGAGTTGTCGCTCTAATGAAAGTTTCAAATGGATTTAAAAATCAACTGAATGGCATTTCAGAAGAAAATATCTTACCAGAGAATAGCACTTCTATTCAAGAAAGATTTACAAAAGCAATCAATTATTTCTTGAACGAAACGAAAGGAAATATTCAAAAACCTTTGGATGCAATTTCATTTTCAACAGACAATAAAACCGTAAAAAAAGACTTTTCTAAACAGTTTGATGCGCTTCAAGAAAAATTAGAAGAAAAGTTGTTTGCTTTGCAAAAAATGACAGTGGGTTTTAAAGTTCAAGAGTATTTACAGGTGAGGGCAAAAGCTGTTCTACAAAAAACAGCGCCAACTGTAAAGAAAAAGTTAGTTTCAAAACGCGACCCAATTTTAGCGATAAAGTTACGTGAATTAAGAGATGAAATATCGAAATCTTTAGCGATTCCTCATTTTCAAATATTCACACAAGAAACGTTATATGCAATGTGTGATGAATTACCAAGAACAAAAGCGGCCTTGTTGAAAATTTCGGGTATGGGAAAAACACGCGTTACTAAATATGGAGTAGAGATTTTGGAAGCGATTGAGCGCTATTGTTTAGAAAATGGAATTAATAAATTCAACGAGCAAAAAAAAGAAAACAAGAAACCAACCAAGCAAATTAGTTTTGAGTTGTTTAAATCAGGACTTTCAGTAAAAGAGATTGCCAAAGAGAGAAGTCTTACTACAGGAACTATTGAAAGTCATTTAGCAAGTTTTATACCTTCTGGTGAAGTCGATATTCTTGAATTGATCGCTATAAAACGCTACAAAAAGATTACAAAAGCTATTGAAGAAACTACATTTAAAAACCTAACGGAACTAAAAGAAAAAGTAGATGGCTCTTTTTCTTTCATGGAGTTGAGGATGGTGTTGTTATCTATGGAAAGTTAACTCATTTTTTTCGTTCCTAAGAAGCACCTTTTTTGGGAACTAATTTGCATTCATTTCAAGACCCAATTTTTGTTTTTTTTAAATCAGTATAATTTTGGTGTAGCATTCGTTATCTTTTTTAGAATGACTATAAAATTGGATATATTATTAGTTTACACCGGAGGAACTATTGGGGTGATCAAAGATCATAAACCAACGCTTTAAAATTGGTTGCATCTATTTTAAATATAAATTATTATTGAGCAAATAGAACAAACAGCCCCTTTTTTTTAATTTAATTTCAATAAAATCAGTTTTTATTAGTTAAATAGATTAAATTTTTTTTAATCCTCATTATTTTTTTGTTACTTGGCTGTCAGAAAAAATAGGGTTGAAGGAAAATCTATAAATAATAATATAGAATTTGTCTTTCAAGTTATTTTTTTTGAATTATAAACATATACCCATAACCCCATTAATTAATAAAAACTAATTACCAAAGAGATGAAAAAAGTAGTAAATGCCATATCCGTATTAGGATTTATGTTTTTTGGAGCAATTCAATCAACTTTCGCACAAGAAGTAACAACAGAGGAAGCAAGAACTTTCCACCAAGAATTAAAACTTCGTTTTATTGAAGGAGGTCCAGGTTTTATGGGAATTGTATTGGTCGCTCTAATTTTAGGTTTAGCAATTGCAATTGAAAGAATTATTTATTTAAACATGGCAACAACTAATACTAAGAAATTAGTAGCAAGTGTTGATGATGCCCTAAGTTCTGGCGGTATAGAAGCTGCAAAAGAAGTTTGTAGAAACTCTAAAGGACCCGTAGCATCTATTTTTTATCAAGGTTTAGATAGAGTAGACGATGGTGTAGAATCTGCAGAAAAAGCAATCGTCAGTTATGGAGGTGTTCAAATGGGATTGTTGGAAAAAAACATTTCTTGGTTATCTTTATTCATTGCTTTAGCACCAATGCTTGGTTTCATGGGAACTGTAATTGGTATGATTGGAGCTTTTGATGCAATTGCTGTAGCAAATGATATTTCACCAGCTGTTGTTGCAGGGGGGATTAAAGTAGCTTTATTAACAACCGTCTTTGGTTTAGTTGTAGCGATTATCTTACAGATTTTTTATAATTATATTGTTTCTAAAGTAGACAGTATTGTTAATAATATGGAAGATGCTTCTATTTCTTTAATCGATTTATTAGTAAAGTATAAATAATATTTTTTTATGAAAGATAATAAAATAACAAAAATTATCACATACGCTGTAACAGCAATTGCTGTCATTGGTATTATCTTACTTTTGAGAGTGCTTATGGCAGGAGAAGGAGCTGTTCAAGACGATGTTGATGTAGCAAATAAAGTAGTAAGTCCACTTGTATATTTTTCACAATACTTATTATACTTTACGATAGGGGTAACCATCGTGTTATCATTACTCGGGTTGTTCAAAAATCCAGAAAGCTTAAAGAAAACTTTATTAGCTTTGGCTGTATTGCTTTTATTATTTGTGACCGCTTATTTCATCGCAGATAGCAGTGTAGTACTAGACAATGCAGATGTAATTTTAGAAGGAGGAGAAGCAGGCTCATCAATCAATAGACTTGTAGGAACTGGAATTTGGTTTAGTATGATACTAGGTATCATTGGTCTTGGCTTTTTTATCTTAGATTTAGTTAAAGGATTAATAAAATCATAACAATATGGCAAGAAGAGAGACCCCAGAAATTAATGCAGGTTCTATGGCAGATATTGCCTTCTTGCTGTTAATCTTTTTCTTAGTAACGACAACCATGAATGTGGATTCAGGAGTCTCAAAAAAACTATCTGAAAAACCACCAGCAGATTACGTGCCGCCAATTATCAAAGAAAAGAACATTTTTGAAGTAAACATTAATAGAAATAATGAGCTTTTAGTTGAAGGCGAAAGAATGGATATTAAAGACCTTCAAGAAGCTACAATTACTTTTATAGACAATGGTGGAGGTGAAGGTAAAGTTGAAGAGGGTGTTGCTACTGGACCATGTACATATTGTAAAGGTGAAAGAAGTGAAAAATCTTCAGATCATCCTAACAAAGCAATTATTTCAGTACAGAGTGATAGATTAACAGAATATGGAACGTATCTAGCTGTTCAAGATCAGTTGTTGAAAGCATACAGAGAGTTGAGAAATAGGTTAAGTATGGAAAAATACAAAACCTCTTTTCCTGAACTTGAAGAAGCTTACAAGAAAGACAAACAGAACGAAAGTCTAAAGAAAAAAGTGGAAGATATCAAAACAAGTTATCCTCAAATTATTTCGGATGCAGAACCAACAAATTAATTTTTAAAATTTAACAATATGTCTAAATTTAGAAAAAAGAAAAAAGGAATGCCAGCGGTGAATACTGCTGCTTTACCAGACATCGTTTTTATGTTGTTATTTTTCTTTATGGTAACAACTACCATGAGAGAAACTGATTTAAAAATTGATAATCCAAGATTACCTTCTGCTTCAGAAGTTAAGAAATTAGAGCATAAAAGCTTAGTGAGTACCATTTATATTGGTAAAGCGAAGGATCTTAAATATGGAAGTAGTTTTAATAGAATTCAATTAAATGATAAGATTTCTACAGCCGATGAGGTTCCTGCATTTATTATCAATGCAAGATCTAAAGTGTCAGAAGCTGAGGTTCCATTTATGACGACTTCTATCAAAGCAGATAAAGAATCTAGTGTTGGAACTATTATCGATATTAGATTGAAATTAAGAGACGTAAATGCATTGAAAATTAGTTATTCTGCTTCCAAAACAGCAGATTAATTATAGCAATAGAATTTATAAAAAGGATAATTCATTCGAATTATCCTTTTTTTTTGATTTTTTTTCAAAACAGATAACTAAGAAGTGAAATATTGTATCTTTAGGGTACGTTTAATTTAAGTATGAAAACACCCTTAATTTATCTTTCTTTATTATTTTATGTAACCGTATCTTTTGCCCAAAAAGACACGTTACAATTAGGAGATAGATATGCTGACGACCAGTTTTATCTATCTATCACTTATGCTCAGTTTTATCAGCAACCATCCCCAATATTTAAAAGTAATTTTTCTTACTCACTTTCTGCAGGCTTAATAAAAGATTTAATTTTAAATAAACAAGGTACTATTTCTGTTGCAGGAGGCGTTGGTTATGGATTCGATTTTTTTAATCATAAATTAAAAGTAGAAGAACTCAACAATGCAACTATTTTTAGTAGTGACCCCTCCATTAAAGCAAATTTGTTTACATCTCACAATTTAGAATTTCCTTTAGAATTAAGATGGAGAACTTCCACGGCTCAGAAATATGATTTTTGGAGAGTATATGCAGGAATTAAGTTCCTTTATAATATCTCCAATAAATTTCAGTTTGATGCTCCGAGTAATCGTACTTTTAAGTATGAGAATGTCTTAAATTATAAAAAAATTCAATATGGCTTAACCTTATCTGCGGGTTATGATGCATTTAATATCAATGTCTTTTATGGCCTCACACCTATTTTTGAGAACGGTACAATCAATGGAGAAGAAATTCGTACTAAAGTGTTAAAGTTCGGCTTGATTTTTTACTTTCTATAAAAAGCAGAAAACAATAATTGGCGATATAAATCCTATGACAAACCCTAAATATACTTCGGTCTGTTTGTGTGCTTTTAAATGCAATCTTGCGCTAGCGAGCAAACCAGAGAGCAGGAACGCACCGATTATTACGATACCTAAATTTTGAGTGTATAAAGAGTCTATTACAAAAAAGAAGCCTGTAATAATTCCTAATGATCCTAAATGTATACTTATTTTTACTTTAAATGCGAACAAAATATAAACAATTACTAAGCCTAAGGTGGTTGCATCAAATAACAATCCTAAATCAGATAAATTAGGAATGCCTTTTAATGTATTGGCTAAAAAATAGAACAGTATCGTCATTATTCCAAGCGGAATTTTTCTTTCGCGAATACTTTCTACTTTAAAAGATTTTATCAGTTTTAACCTCTTAAAAAGTAGTAAAGTTAATAAAGGTATTAAGTAAGTAGTTGTAAAGACTAAGCCCAGTACAGTAAGTCTTTGACTGCTAAAGATATTGGGTAAGAAGATGAAATACAATAAGACTCCAATTGTAGGTATTACAATCGGATTTAGTATAATAGATATAATTTTGTAAAATTTCACTAAATTTCTTTTCGTAAACGAGCGACAGGTAAATCTAATTGCTCTCGATATTTTGCAACTGTTCTTCGTGCAATTGGGTATCCTTTTTCTTTTAAAATTTCCGCTAATTTTTGATCTGTTAAAGGTTTTTTCTTACTTTCTTCTAAAATTACTGTTTCTAAAATTTTCTTTATCTCTTTGGTTGAAACATCTTCACCTTTATCGTTTTTCATCGATTCAGAAAAGAATTCTTTAATTAATTTTGTACCATAAGGAGTAGAAACATACTTGCTATTTGCAACTCTAGAAACCGTAGAAATATCCATGTTAATTTTGTCAGCAATATCTTTTAAAATCATGGGTTTTAACTTGCGTTCATCCCCTGTTAAAAAATAATCATATTGGTATTGCATGATGGTGTCCATTGTCACCAAAAGTGTCTGTTGGCGTTGTCTGATTGCATCAATAAACCATTTTGCGGAATCCAGTTTTTGTTTGATAAAAAACACCGCATCTTTTTGTGATTTGCTTTTTACATTAGCTTCCTGATATCCTTTTAACATGTTATTGTATTCTCTAGAAACGCGTAATTCTGGAGCATTTCTAGCATTTAAAATCAAATCCAATTCACCATCAATAAGTTTGATAGAAAAATCGGGAACTATTTGTTCTGCAATTTTATTATTGCCAGCATATGAACTTCCTGGTTTAGGATTCAATTTAGAAATTTCTGTATTTACTTCTTTCAGTTCTTCTTCAGAAAGCGTAAACTTTTCTTGAAGTTTTTTATAGTGTTTTTTTACAAAATGATCAAAGGCAGTCTTTAAAATTCGAATTGCCAAAGTTCTTATTTTGGTAGATTCTTTTCGTTTGAGTTGGATAATAAGACATTCTTTTAGGTTCCTTGCGCCAACACCAATAGGGTCTAACGTATGAATTACCTTTTTAAGAATTGAAACTACTTTTTCTTCTGTGGTAAAAACATTTGCTGTAAAAGCTAAATCATCTACTAAGTCTATAATATTTCTTCTAATATAGCCGCTATCATCAATGCTCCCTACTAAAAACTCAGCAATGGCAAGTTCTTCATCATTAAAATGATACGTATTTAGTTGGTTTTTTAAAGATTGATGAAAACTTGTTCCTGACGCATAAGGCACGTTTTTCTCCTCATCATCCGCTGAATAATTGTTTGCCTGCGTTTTGTAATTCGGTATTTCATCATCACTCAAATATTCATCAATATTGATGTCTTCCGCTTCATTTTTTTCATTCTCTAAATTATCATATTCATTAGATAAATCATCATCTATTGCATCTAATTCTTCTTTACCAGTATCTAATGCAGGATTTTCTTCTATTTCTTGTTTTAAGCGTTCTTCAAAAGCTTGCGTAGGCAGTTGAATTAACTTCATCAACTGAATTTGTTGTGGAGATAATTTTTGTAATAATTTGTAATGTAAACTTTGTTTTAACATGAACTTAAATATACAATATTCTTAAAATTTAAAGTACTACTTTTTTTCCCTTTTGGAAGATTAAGATGCGATTAAAAGTCCGCATTTTGAGGTGTTCTTGGAAAAGGAATTACATCTCTAATATTATTCATACCTGTGGTAAATTGCACCAATCTTTCAAACCCTAAACCGAAACCAGAATGAACAGCGGTTCCAAATTTTCTTAAATCTAAATACCACCACAATTCTTTTTCATCGATATTCATCTTTTTCATTTTTTCTACTAAAACATCATATCTTTCTTCACGTTGAGCACCTCCCACCATTTCTCCAATTCCTGGAAACAGCACATCCATCGCTCTAACTGTTTTTCCATCCTCATTTAAACGCATATAAAATGCTTTGATATCTGCTGGATAATCAAACAATATTACGGGACATTTGAAGTGTTTTTCAACCAAAAAACGTTCGTGTTCAGATTGTAAATCTGCACCCCATTCATGAATTGGAAATTGAAATTTCTTCTTTTTATTGGGTTTTGAATTCCGAAGAATATCAATAGCTTCCGTATAAGAAATTCTTTTAAAATTATTATGGGCTACAAAACGAAGTTTTTCTAACAAACTCATGTCACTTCTTTCAGCTTGCGGTTTACTTTTTTCCTCTTGGGTTAAACGTTGGTCCAAAAAAGCTAAATCATCTTTACAACTTTTTAAAATAGACTTTAAAACGCATTTGATGAAGTCTTCAGCCAAATCCATGTTGCCTTCCAAATCCATAAAAGCGACTTCGGGTTCTATCATCCAAAATTCTGCTAAATGTCTTGTTGTATTTGAGTTTTCTGCCCTAAAAGTAGGTCCAAAAGTATAGGCTTTTCCCAATGCCATTGCAAAGGTTTCTGCTTCCAATTGACCAGAAACTGTAAGGTTGGTTTCCTTGCCAAAAAAATCTTTCGTAAAATCAATTTCTCCTTCTTCATTTACTGGAGCTTCGTTGTCTTTAAAGTTTGTAACCCTAAACATTTCTCCAGCTCCTTCCGCATCAGCACCTGTAATAATTGGTGTATGAACGTAATTAAACCCATTTTCCTGAAAATATTGATGCACAGCAAAAGATAATTTTGAACGGACACGCATAATTGCGCTAAAAGTATTTGTTCTTACACGCAAATGTGCATTTTCTCTTAAAAATTCAAAACTGTGTTTTTTAGGTTGAATGGGATATGCATCTGGATTAGAATCTCCTAAAATCTCAATTTCTGAAACTTGAATTTCTACGGTTTGTCCTTTACCTTGACTCTCAGTTAGATTCCCTTTTATAGCAATAGCAGCTCCTGTATTAATTCTTTTAAGTGTTTCTTCTCTTGTGCTTTCAAAATCGATAACACATTGAATGTTATGAATAGTAGAGCCATCATTTAAAGCAATAAAACGATTGCTTCTAAAGGTTCTAACCCATCCTTTTACTTTTACTTCTTGAGGTAATAACCCGTCAGATTTTAAAAGTTCGTAAACACTGTTTTTTATCATAATGATATTAATGTTTGTTATTCTTACTAAAGTAAAGATATTTTTTTAAAATAACAATGCTATTTTTTAAGTAGTTTATTTTAAATATTGTGCTGGAGACACTTCTAAAATTAAGTCAATTATTTTTTTATAATTGATCCTTCTTCTTCGTTTGGCGGGAAAATCTTCATTTTGGGTTCTTTAAACACTTTTTTATTCGAAATTTTCTTTTCAAAAGTTAACAGTAAAGAAGGTAGTAACAATAAATTAGATACCATTGCTAATAATAAAGTTATGGATACAAGTCCTCCTAGAGCAATTGTGCCGCCAAAGCTAGAAAGTGTAAACGTTAAAAAGCCAAAAAATAATACAATTGAAGTATAAAACATACTCACCCCAGTTTCACGTAAAGCCGAATATACAGAGGGTTTTATTCTCCATTTATTGGCAATTAGCTCTTGTCTATATTTTGCTAAAAAGTGAATTGTATCATCCACAGAAATACCAAAAGCGATACTAAATACCAAAATTGTAGATGGTTTTATAGGGATATTGAAGAAACCCATTAATCCTGCCGTAATTAATAATGGTAGTATGTTTGGAATTAAGGAAATGAAAATCATTTGTGGAGACCGAAACATCCAGGCCATAAAAATTGCGATTAAAAAAATTGCCAAAGACAACGAAATAACTAAATTTTTAATTAAATAGTTAGTTCCTTTTATAAATACCAATGCTTTTCCAGTTAGAGATACCTCATATTTTTCTGAAGGAAACTCTTTTGCAATTACTGCTTTTAATCGTTCTTGAATGATACTCATTTTTTCAGTACCAATGTCTTTCATGAAAGTAGTTATTCTTGCATAACGACCTGTCTTATCTACAAAATTTTTGAGCATACCCGTCTCATTGCTTGAATTTTTGGTGTAGGCAAAAATGTAACTTTGTTCTTGACTTGTTGGTAGCTGGTAATATTTAGGATTTCCTTTGTAATAAGCTTGTTTAGAGTATTTTACTAGATTGGTGACGGAAATAGGTTTTGAGAGTTCAGGGAAGTTTTCTATAGCTTCATTTATTTTCTCCATCTTTCTTAAAGTGGATAGTTTTAGGACTCCTTTTTCTTTTTTTGTGTCAATTAATATTTCTAATGGCATGATACCACCAAACTCACTTTCAAAGAATTTAATATCTTGATAAAACTCCAAGCTTTTAGGCATGTCTTCAATTAAACTGCCAGAAACTTTAATTTTATAAATGCCAATAATTGCTAAAATAATAACAATTACAGTGGTAAAATAAATAGTAATTCTTTGTTTTCTTACCATTTTTTCCATCCAATTCACCACATTTTCAATCCACTTTTTTTCAAGATGGTTCAAATGCTTCTTTTTGGGAAGTGGCATAAAACTATATAAAACGGGGATGATTAATAATGCCAAAATAAAAATACTGATGATATTTACGGAAGCTAAAATTCCGAATTCACGGAGCAAGCTACTTTTTACAAAAACAAAGGTTGCAAAACCAGAAGCAGTTGTAATATTCGTCATTAAAGTAGCATTTCCTATTTTAGAAATTACACGCTGTAATGACTTCGCCTGGTTACCATGTTTTTTTATTTCCTGCTGATATTTATTAATCAAGAAAACAGCATTTGGCACTCCTATTACGATGATTAAAGGAGGAATTAAAGCGGATAGAACGGTAATTTCATATCCAAACCAACCGATAAATCCAAAAGCCCACACAACTCCTGTCATGACGACCAAAAGTGTAATGAAAGTGGCTCTAAAAGAGCGAAAGAAAAAGAAGAAAATAACTGCAGTAATGGCCAATGCACCTCCTACAAAAAGTGCAATTTCACTTTTTATATTTTGTGCATTCAGTGTTCTAATATAGGGCATTCCAGAAACTCTTACATCTACTTCATTCTCTTTTTCAAATTCTTTTATTGTAGGTATTAAAGTAGTAAAAATTAAATCTCTACGTTTTGGGGTGTTTACAATTTCTTTCTTAATATAAATGGCAGTTTGTAGTGTTCCTGTTTCTTTGTTAAAGAGTAAATTATCATAGAAAGGGAGTTTTTCAAAAAGTTGTTTCTTTATATTTTGAACCTCTTTAAGTGTTGTTGGTTCTTTATTATACAAGGGTTCTAAAACAAATTTTCTTTTCTTTCTATCTGCTTTTAATTTTTGGACATCAGCAATAGAAAGTGTAAAATCTATTTCTTCTAAACTGTCAAATTTTCGAACTAAATTATTCCACGCATTAAATTTTTTAGGTGTGAAGACAGTTGCATCTTTAATTCCCAAAATGACCAAGTTTCCCTCTTCCCCAAAAATTTCTAAAAATTGATTGTATTGTATATTTGCTTCATGATCTTCGGGCAATAAATTAGCTTCTGTATATGAAAATTTCATATACTTCATTTGTGACGCTAATAAGCCTGTAATGATTGCTATACCTAGTAAAACTAAATAACGGTTTCTTAAGATAAGGCCAGCAATTTTTGTCCAAAAATTCATTTAGTAAAATTTACGAAAATGTAGTTAATTTGTATAGTAGAAGCGTGTGGAAAGAAACACACTCTTTTTTATTTTTTTAAACCTTCATTATTTCTACTTCTTTTACAGCGAGTTTTTCTTCGATTTGTTTCACAAAAGTATCTGTTAGGTTTTGAATATCGCTTTCAGAAATTTTCTTCATATCATCAGAAATATCTGTTTTTTTGATCTCATTATTAGCATCCTTGCGCGCATTTCGAATACCTACTTTAGCATGTTCTGCTTCTGCTTTTGCTTGTTTGGCTAAATTAATTCTTCTTTCTTCAGTTAATGGCGGAACATTAATCATAATAACATCACCATTATTCATTGGGTTAAAACCTAAGTTTGCTATTTGAATTGCTTTTTCAATGGGTTGTAACATGTTTTTTTCCCAAGGTTGAATACTAATTGTTCTTGCATCTGGAGTGTTTACGTTTGCTACTTGACTCAAAGGTGTTTGAGAACCATAATAATCTACCATGACACTAGACAGCATTGATGGAGTTGCTTTTCCTGCTCTAATCGTTCGCAATTCCTTAATTAAATGTGCTATAGCATTATTCATTACCTCTTTTGCGGTATCAATAATAAATTCAATTTCTTCGTTCATCTCTTGTACTCTTTAAGATTATTGATTATTAACAATAGTACCAATTTTTTCTCCAGAAATTAATTTCATTAAGTTTCCGTTCGTATTCATGTCAAAAACAATTATTGGTAATTTATTTTCTTCACTTAAGGTAAATGCGGTCATGTCCATTACTTTAAGCCCTTTTTTAATTACGTCCTTGTACGAAATAGTTTCAAATTTAATAGCATTTTTGTCTTTCTCTGGGTCTACATTGTAAATACCCTTCACGCGAGTTCCTTTCAAGATGGCGTCTGCATCTATTTCAATGGCTCTTAAAACGGCAGCTGTATCTGTAGTAAAATAAGGATTTCCAGTTCCTGCTCCAAAAATAACAACTCTTCCTTTTTCTAAATGGCGAATTGCTTTTCTTTTGATATAAGGTTCTGCAACCTCTTTAATTTCTAAAGCTGTTTGTAGGCGTGTATTGACTCCTTCATCTTCAAGAGCACTCTGCAGTGCCAATCCATTAATACAGGTTGCCAGCATTCCCATGTGATCTCCTTGTACACGATCCATACCATTTGCTGCTCCTGCAACTCCTCTAAAAATATTTCCACCACCTATTACAATAGCAATTTCAATACCTTTACCAATTACTGCTTTAATTTCTTTTGCATATTCAGAAAGACGCTTAGGATCTATACCATATTGTCTATCGCCCATTAATGCTTCTCCACTTAATTTTAAAAGAATTCTATTGTATTCCATAGCTTGTTTTGAAAGTTCTGCAAAATTAAGCTTTTTTTTTGAGTTTCCTTTTTTTGATAAATAAAAAAATTACAAAATATAAAATATAGAAATTGAGGGTTTTATAATTTTAAAAATTCAAGTAGCTTGTCTAGGGCAATCAATGAAGTTGATTCTCCTCGGTCAAATTTTTCTAATAATATAGGAGCTAATGAACAATTTATTTAAACTTTTGGTTTTTTGTACTAACCAAATGACTATTACCTGTTTATAAATATCTTTTGAACAAAAAAAAAACCTCGGTTTCAAATTATTTGAAACCGAGGTAGGGAAGTATAATTTTAGAATTATGTTATCCTAAAGTAACTCTTTTAAAAGTGCTTACTTCAATATCACCATATGTTTTCACATATTGTGCAACATTTTTCTTTTCATCTTTAATAAAAACTTGGTCCAAAAGACATTGCTCCGTATCTAAAGTTGTATTGTCAGAAACAAATCTTTCCATTTTTCCAGGTAAAATTCTATCCCAGATTTTTTCTGGTTTTCCTTCGGCAGCTAATTCAGCTTTTGCAGCTTCTTCAGCTTTTGCTAAAACTTCATCAGACAACTGAGACATAGAAATAAATTGAGGAACATTTTTCAATGTTTTACCCAATCTTCCTAACTCAATATTGTCTTTTTCAATTACAGCAATTCTTGCTTCTGTTTCAGCAGCAACAAATGAAGGCTCAAAATCTTTATAAGATAAAGTAGTTGCACCCATAGATGCTACTTGCATTGCTACGTCTTTTGCTAAAACTTCAGCATTATCTACAGCAGCAGTTAAACCAACCAAAGCAGCGATTTTTCCGATGTGAGTATAAGCGCCAACATAACTTGCTTCGATTTTTTCAAAAGCAGTTATCTCTAACTTTTCTCCAATAACACCCGTTTGTTCAATTAATTTTTCAGCAACAGTCATGCCACCAAAATCTGCAGCTAAGAAAGCTTCTTTGTCAGCAGAGTTTAATGCGATATCAGCAAACTGACCACCCAAAGCAACAAAGGATTCGTTTTTACCAACAAAATCAGTCTCACACGCTAAAACAATCGCAACACCTGCGGTGCTGTCTGCGTTAATCTTTGTTACTGCAACTCCTTCTGTAGATTCTCTATCAGCTCTTTTTGCAGCAATTTTTTGACCTTTTTTACGTAAGATGTCAATTGCTTTATCAAAGTCTCCAGCAGCTTCTACTAATGCCTTTTTACAGTCCATCATTCCAGCGCCAGTTGCTTCTCTTAATTTTTTAACATCAGCAGCACTAATCTTTACTGTTTCCATGTTATATATCTATTTTAATTAAATTATTTTTTTTCTTCAGTAGGAGTTTCAGTCTCTTTCGCTTTTACTTCTTTTGCTTTCGCTTTAGGAGCTGCTTTTTTTGCTTTTGGAGCAGCAGTAACTTCTTTGGTTTCTTCTACTTTAGGAGCTTTTTTTGCTTTTGGAGCAGCAACAACTTCTTTGGTTTCTTCTACTTTAGGAGCCTTTTTTGCTTTTGGAGCAACAACAACTTCTTTGGTTTCTTCTACCTTAGGAGCCTTTTCTGCTTTCGGAGCGGCAACTTCTTTTGTCTCTTTTACTTTGTCTGCTTTCCTATCTGATAAACCTTCTGCAATTGCATCTGTAACAAATGATAAAACAACATTTATAGATTTAGAAGCATCATCATTTGCCGGGATAATAAAATCTACTAATCTAGGATCAGAGTTTGTATCAACCATTGCAAAAATAGGAATGTTTAGTTTTTGAGCTTCTGCTACAGCAATATGTTCTTTCTTGATATCTACTACAAATAATGCTCCAGGTAAACGAGTCATGTCAGAAATAGAACCTAAATTCTTTTCTAATTTTTCTCTTTGACGATTAATCTGTAATTTCTCTCTTTTTGATAATGCATCAAAAGAACCATCTAACTTCATTCTATCAATCTGAGCCATTTTCTTAACCGCTTTTCTAATAGTTACAAAGTTTGTTAACATACCACCTGGCCATCTTTCAGTAATGAAAGGCATGTCCACAGCTTTTGCTTTTTCAGCAACAATATCTTTTGCTTGTTTTTTGGTAGCAACAAATAAAATCTTACGTCCAGAGTTTGCAATCTTTTTTAAAGCTGCTGAAGTTTCTTCTATTTTTGCTGCTGTTTTGTACAGATCAATGATGTGTACACCATTACGTTCTGTATAAATATAAGGAGCCATGTTAGGGTTCCATTTTCTAGTAAGGTGTCCAAAATGTACACCATTATCTAATAATTCTTGAATGTTTACGTTTGCCATTTTTTTAAATGTGTTTACTTTCTGTTTTGAAATCAAGATATAAGTAGTCGTTTAAGAGTCTTATATATTTAGATGCTAAACTGTTTAATATTAAAATATAATAACAGTTCTCGATATAAGGATGCTGAAACAAGTTCAGATCGCTATTAACGTTTCGAGAATTGGAATTTTTTACGTGCTTTTTTCTGACCAAATTTCTTACGTTCAACCATTCTTGGATCACGTGTTAGTAAACCTTCTGGTTTTAAAACTAACCTGTGCTCTTCGTTAATTGAAACTAAAGCTCTTGTAATTGCCAAACGAATTGCTTCTGCTTGTCCTGTTACACCACCTCCGTATACATTCACTTTGATATCATAAGATTCTAAGTTTTCTGTCAACATTAAAGGTTGTTGTACTTTATACTGTAAAGTTCCAGTAGTAAAGTAGTCTTTATAATCTTTTTTGTTTACTGTAATGTTTCCTTTTCCTTCAGAAAGATAAATACGAGCAACAGCTGTTTTTCTTCTACCGATTTTATGTACTATATCCATTATTTAAGATCGTTAAGGTTAATAGCTTTAGGTTCTTGACCTGCGTGTTTGTGCGTTCCACCTGCATATACATACAAGTTTCTGTATAGAGCTGCTCCTAAAATATTTTTAGGCAACATTCCTTTTACTGCTTTTTCGATTAATCTTGTAGGATCTTTCTCAAACATCTCTGTTGCAGTTAACGATCTTTGTCCTCCTGGATACCCTGTGTGACGAATGTAAGATTTGTCTCTCCATTTGTTACCAGTTAAAACAATTTTTTCTGCGTTGATAATAACCACGTTGTCTCCACAATCTACGTGAGGAGTAAAGTTTGGTTTGTGTTTACCTCTAATTAGCTTTGCTATTTTAGAAGCTAGACGACCCAACGTTTGCCCGTCCGCATCAACTAAAACCCACTCCTTGTTTACGGTCGCGCTGTTTGCTGATACTGTTTTGTAACTTAATGTGTTCATAATTACACTATTAGTTTTTGTTTAATTAATAATTAAATTTTCCTTAAAAAAGGAGTGCAAATGTAATAAGATTTATTTGATTGACAAATAGTGTTTTGTATTTATTTTATTCTTTTAATGTCTCTGGTTTTTTTGGGTTTGTATTTAAGAATCCTTCTTAGGAATTTACAGCTTGTTTTTTGATTTAGCCAAAAAAAAAATTGTAAGATTAATGCATTTAAATTAGTAGTAGTCAGGTTAAATGAGTTTTTAAATCGTACTTTATTTGTGACAATTTCATTAAGTTAAGAAGAAAGGTAATAAGGTTTAAATTCGTGTTGCGTAAAATACTTTTTTTATTGATTAAAATGATATTTTTGCAAAATGTATAATCAAAAAACACCTTTGGAAGACGACGACTTTTACTTAAATGAACAAGGGTACCGCGTCTTCACGGAAAAATACCATTCAAAAAGAGGGTATTGTTGCAAAAATGCTTGCAAACATTGTCCTTATGGATATGATAAAAAAACAGATACTTTTAAATAAAAAAGTGACTTTCAATAGAAAATTGTATCCTAAAGGTAAATAAACCCAGGGAAATGAAAAAAAGAATTTTAATGTTAACGATTGCAATTCAATTTGCCGGATGTGCAGAATTGCAAAAAGTAGTTAATAATTTACCAAACGGAGGGAGCATATCTCAAGACCAAATTGGTGATGGATTGCGCCAGGCTTTAGATAATGGGATCCAAAACCAAGTTACGAAGCTAACTGCCAAAGATGGGTTTTACAGAAACCAACTCGTAAAAATTTTATTACCAGAAGAATTACAGGCAGTTGACAAAGGATTGCGTAAAGTAGGTTTGAGTAATTTAGCAGATGAAGGAATTAAAGTTCTAAATAGGGCTGCGGAAGATGCCGTAAAAACAGCAACGCCCATTTTTATAAACGCAGTTAAAGAGATGACCTTTTCGGATGCTAAAAACATTCTTTTAGGAGAAAAAAATGCGGCTACCTCTTATTTACAAACTAAAACTAGCACTAATTTATATGCAAGTTTTAGCCCAGTTATTAAAAACTCATTTTCTAAAGTTGGAGCAGATAAGGTTTGGGGTACTTTAATTCAGAAATACAATTCAATACCTTTTGTAAAGAAAGTAAATCCAGATTTAACACAGTATGTAACAACCCAAACCTTAAAAGGTGTTTTTACGATGATTGGAATAGAGGAAAAAGGAATTAGAGAAAAAGTAGGCTTACGTAATACCACCTTATTAAAGCAAGTCTTTGCCTTGCAAGATTCAAAATAGAAATTCAAAAAATTAACTATTTTTAGAAGCTGTATTGGATGGTAAATTTCTGTGTGTATAGTTTTTGTATAGGACTTTGTTTTGTAAAATAAGATATAAATAGTTTTATTTGGAATTACAAAACAATATCACCTAATGAAATATTTTTTATTCTTGTTTTTTTTAACTTTTAATTTGTTTTCTGAAGCACAAACTGTAGGCGAGGATTTTGAAAGTAACACCATTAATACATGGGAAGAAGATGATGCTGAAATGGACACCTCTTTTAATAATCCTTATAAAGAAGAGATAAACACCTCTAATAAGGTGTTGAAATATTCAGATATTGGTGGAAAATATGCAAACGTTAGATTTGAGACTTCTCAAAATTTTGATTTTTCTACAAAAAACACCTTTTCATTAAAGATATATGTAGCCGGTGATGACGTTCAGGGGAATCAAGAGAATCAAATATCGCTAAAATTACAAAACGGAACAGAAAAAGAACCGTGGGTAAGACAAACAGAAATTATAAAACCAATAACATTGAATGCTTGGCAAGTAGTTACTTTTGATTTTTTAAATGATTTTACGAAAGGTGCAATATATCCTTTAGATAGAACAGATTTTAATAGAGTGGTATTACAAGTAAATGGAGAAGATAATACGGATACTGTTATTGCTTATATCGACGATCTTACTTTTTACCAATCTCCTCCAAAGGATAACAATACGGGTGAAGACCCAGTTTTTGATAATTTAGTGTGGTCAGATGAATTTGATGGAAGTGGTGCGATTGATTCAGATAAATGGTTTCATCAAATATATCCAATAATAAATGGAGTAAGTTGGGCTAATAAAGAAATTCAACATTATACCAATAGAATAGATAATTCATTTTTGGAAAATGGATCATTAAATATAGTAGCAAAAAAAGAAAGTCACACCTATAATAACGTAACAAAACAGTATACTTCTGCAAGACTGAATTCTAAATTCGCATTTAAGTATGGTAAGGTTGTAATTAAAGCAAAAATGCCACTTGGAGCGGGTACTTTTCCTGCGCTATGGATGTTAGGTCAAAACATTAAAGAAACTGGAGGGTATTGGAGAGATACCCATGGAACAACTCTTTGGCCAGCTTGTGGAGAAATTGATATTATCGAACATTGGGGAACCAATCAAGATTATGTAGCAAGCGCTATGCATAATCCGTCAAGTTCTGGAAATACAGTAAATAAAGGAGGTAGAAGGATTCTGAATGCATCAACACAATTTCACATCTATACGTTAGACTGGAATGCGAACAGAATGGTTTTTAGTGTTGATGGTATTGTGCATTACATCTACAATCCTGAAAATAAAGACAGCGCAAATTGGCCTTATATTGCGCCTCAATATTTATTGTTTAATGTGGCTATTTTACCAGAAGTTACTTCAAGCTTTAGTCAAAGTGCTATGGAAATAGATTATGTGCGTGTGTATCAGGAAACTACAGCATCTTCGGCTAGTTTTAATACAGAGGAACTAAAAATACATCCAAATCCTATAAACGATACATTAACCCTAAAAATCCAAAATGAGTTTGTTGGGGCGAAAGGGATTATTTATAGTATGACAGGAAGTAAAGTGAGCTCTTTTTCTATTGAGGAAACGACCCAGGTTGTAGATTGTACTCATTTGAAAAAAGGGGTCTATTTTTTAAAAGTAGCGAGTAAGACTAAGATTGGAACATTTAAACTACTTAAAAAGTAAGAAATTTAAATGTTCTCTAAAATTGCAGCCATTTCTTGCTGTAATTCTTTGGCTTTTAGGGCTGCTTGTTTTGAGAAATCTTTAGTTTTTGAAGCATAAATAATTCCTCTAGAGGAGTTAATAAGCAGTCCAACGTTAGAAGACAAACCGTATTTACAGACCTCTTGTAAATTTCCGCCTTGCGCGCCAATACCGGGCACTAATAAAAAAGAAGTAGGCACTATTTTTCTGATTTCTTTAAAATATGCTGCCTTAGTAGCGCCCACTACGTACATTAAATTTTCAGAATTTTTCCAAGATTTTGAAGTCTCTAAAACCTGTTGATATAATTCGGTACCATTTACTTTTTTTGTCTGAAAATCGAAAGCACCTTGATTTGAAGTTAGCGCTAACATAATGGTGTGTTTGTCTTTAAAAGCTAAAAAAGGTTCCACAGAATCTTTTCCCATATAAGGAGCAACTGTAACCGAATCAAAAGCCAAGTCTTCAAAAAAAGCTTTGGCATACATTGTAGAGGTATTTCCAATATCCCCACGTTTTGCATCTGCAATCGTGTAGATCTCTGGATATTCATGATTTAAATAACGAATGGTTTTTTCTAATGATTGCCATCCCTTGATACCATAAGCTTCATAAAAAGCAGTATTGGGTTTGTAGGCAACGCATAAATGATGTGTTGCATCAATAATTGCTTTGTTAAAGGTAAAAAGGGGATCTTCCTCTTTTAAAAGATGCTGGGGAATTTTGTTTAAATCCACATCGAGTCCAATGCATAAAAATGATTTTTTCTTTTGGATTTGGGAAATAAGTTCTTTTGTTGTCATTTGTTTTCTAAAAGTTATGCAAAAGTACTTAATTTTGTTTTTAAATTGAAAGCACAGTTAAAATCAATTAAAGATAATATTAAATTCGCGAATTTAAGAAGGGGCAATGATTGTAATTTACGCAAGTTTCTAAATATAGTAACTTATGATTTTATTGCAATTTTTTAATGCCAATTTTCTGTGTAAGAAATCGTTATATTAAAAGATAAAAATCAATCGTATGTTTAAAAAAATAGGCCTCATCATTTTAGTGTTTTTCGTAAGTTGTAATTTTGAAAAACCAACGGCATTTTCAGAAAAAGCATTCCAAGAAAAAATCTATAACTTAGACGATATGCCTTTTACTTTCCGAGAAGTAATGACTAGTTATAAAGGAAAAAAAGTTTTTATAGATGTTTGGGCTTCTTGGTGTAGAGATTGTTTGGAAGGAATGCCCAAAGTAAAAGAACTACAAAAAGAATTTCCAGAAGTAGTGTTTTTGTTTTTATCTGTAGATGAAAGAGTCGATTCATGGAAAAGAGTGGTACATCGTATGGATATCAAAGGCGCACATTACAATTTACCAAAAGGAATGAAAGTTGGAGATTTTGTTGATTTCTTAAATTTAAGTTGGATTCCAAGGTATCTAGTTGTTGACGAAAAAGGAAATATTTTGCTCTTTAAAGCCACAAATGCTTCAGATAAAAACATTCGTAGTGCTTTGAAAACGAACAGATAAATCGTTTTAGTAACTATTTGTTTTTCTCCCTGATTTTTGTGTTTCCATTTCTTAGCTTTACACCAAAATAAAATAAGTACAAATACTAATATTTTAGAAAATAAATTTAGAATTATGAGAACAAAAATAGTAGCAGGAAACTGGAAAATGAACAATAACGAGAAGGAAAGCATACAACTGATTGATGCGTTGCATGAATCTATTAAAAACGAGACGTTAAAAAATACGCGTGTAATTGTTGCTCCTACTTTTGTGAATTTATCATCTTCTTTGAAAGCAGCTAAAAATTCTGAAATTGAAGTAGTTGCACAAAACATGCACCAAGCAAAAAATGGTGCTTATACTGGTGAGATTTCTGCGGACATGTTAAAAGCAATTGGAATTAAAACAGTTATTTTAGGACACTCAGAAAGAAGAACTTATTTTAATGAAACAGACGCTTCTTTAGCAGAAAAAGTAGTTACTATTTTAGAAAATGATTTAGAAACTATTTTTTGTTTTGGCGAATTATTGGAAGACAGAAAATCAGAAAATCATTTTGCAGTAGTAGAAAGTCAGATTTCAAATGCATTATTTCAATTAGAAGCAGGAGCTTGGAAAAGCATTATTTTAGCTTATGAGCCAGTTTGGGCAATTGGTACAGGAGAAACTGCAAGTGCAGAACAAGCGCAAGAAATGCATGCATTTATTAGAAGTATTGTAGCGAAAAAATACAACAACGAGGTTGCTGAAGCAGTTTCTATCTTATACGGAGGAAGTGTAAAACCTGCAAATGCAGAAGAAATTTTCTCTAAACCAGATGTTGATGGAGGTTTAATTGGTGGAGCAGCATTAAATGTAGCTGATTTTACAGGAATTATTAAAGCTATTTAAGCACCTTATTTAAAGGTTTTAGAGTAAATTTACCTACCTGTGGTAGACAGGCATCAAGATTTTTAAAATTTTGATGCCTTTTTTTTGATTATACTCAGATGATTGCGTTATGGATAACATATATATAGAATACAATTTTACAGTAACTCCAACAGTCCCCGCTACAGAAATTTTAATTGCAGAATTGGGCAATATTGGCTTTGAGAGTTTTGTTGAAAATGAGCATGGAGTTACAGCCTACATTCAAAAAGATTCTTGGAACGCAAAGCTCCTTGAGTCTATTTTTGTTTTAAATTCTGATGAATTCTCAATAGAATACAATCACAATGAAGTACCCCAAACAAATTGGAATGCAGAATGGGAAAAGAACTTTAGTCCTATTCAGGTAGATGATTTAGTGAGTATTCGTGCACCCTTCCATGAGAATCTAAATTTAAAGTATGATATCGTCATAGAGCCAAAAATGAGTTTTGGAACGGGTCACCATGAAACGACGCACATGATGGTGCAGCATTTATTACAATTAGATTTAGAAAATAAAAAAGTATTAGATATGGGTTGTGGAACCGGTATTTTAGCAATTTTTGCTGAAATGAAAGGCGCAAAACCCACAGATGCTATTGATATTGATAATTGGTGTTATGAAAATTCATTAGAGAATGTTAGCCGCAATAATTGTCATCATATTACCGTTCTTGAAGGAGACTCCTCACTTTTGATCGATAAAAAATACGATCTAATCATTGCAAACATCAATAGAAATATTTTGTTGATGGACCTGAGCGTCTATGCAAATTGCCTAAACGAAAAGGGCGTTTTACTTTTGAGTGGTTTTTATAAAGAAGACATGCCTATTATAGATGCAGAAGTTGCTAAGTATAATTTAAAATTAGACACATTTATTGAAAGAAATAATTGGGTTGCATTAAAATATAATAAGTTGTAATTTTGTGATTATGAGTACCAAAGAAAAAATCCAAGAAGACGTTGACGTTTTAGAGCAAGAGACACATCAACATGAAATCGTGTTATATAATGATGATGTAAATACATTTGATCATGTAATCGATGCTTTGATTGACGTTTGTGAGCATACACTAGAACAAGCAGAGCAATGCGCAATTTTAGTTCATTATAAAGGAAAATGTTCAGTGAAATCTGGAGAATATAAAGATTTAGAACCAAGATGTTCTAAATTATTACAACTAGGTTTATCTGCAGAATTGGTGTAATTATGGAAAATGTTTTTAAGTATTATGAGTTTTCAGCTTTCTTTTTAGATACATCAACTACTTTTTCTGGGAATGAAATTAGCTTTACAGAGTTAAACGAAACACATTTTTTAATTTTCGAAAAAAGCAATGCGATCTACAATTTATATGTAGCAAAATATCAACATAAAAAGGACATTGGATCAAAATCTCCAGAAATTTTGGAATTGTTAGTCGCGAATTACGATAAAAGTCTTCCTGAACACCGCATTGCAATCAAGCAATATTTACATTAAATTCCAACTATTTTTACTTTTTTCCGCTTCGTTATGATGGAACAGCATAGGGTTGCAGCACTTCTAGTGAAGTATATTGTAACGTTTTTTGATGCGTTGCCTCTAAAATAATAGGAGGCGCTTTGCCTGCTTTTTCTGCTTCTAGCCAGCGTGAAATACACAAACACCATTTGTCTCCAGGTTGCAATCCAGGAAATTGCCAATGTGGTATTGGCGTCATTAAATCATTTCCTTTTGATGCTGAGAAGTTTAAAAACTCCTGTGTAACGACAGTACATACTGTATGCGTTCCTGAGTCTTGAGAAATGGTTCTGCAAAAGCCATCTCTGAAATAGCCTGTAGCAGGATTTGTACAACAAGAAATTAGTGGATTTCCAAAAACATTAAGTTCCATAGATATAAAAATGAAGTGCGAAGTTATGTAATTATTGGGGCTATTGACAGGGAATAAGCATAAGAATATTTAAGTTCAACGATTAAATAGGTAGTTTCACCGACAGTTAAACGCAGTTCGTCGAAAAAATCTATATAATTCAACATCTTGTTGTTTATTTGTAATAGCTCAAGAAGCAATAGTAAGTTTTATTTCGATTAATTTTTTAAAAGAGGTATTGTGAATATTGTTTTTTCGGTGGGAAAAGTTTAGCGACTGAAAAAGAAAGTAGTAGTTAGTTTTTTAAAACTAAGTTTGGTTAGATAAAAAGGATTTTGGATTTTAATCCAAGGTCCTTTTTTGATTATAGTCCTTAATTGTGACTCAAACATTCGAGTGTTCTAATTTTTTTAAAGGGAGCTATAGCTATAAGCGATATATCAACAATAGCGTTTATACAGGTGTTACAAACAATTAAAAACGAAAATTACAGATGAAAAAAAACATTTTGATTATTTTAATATTAGTAGTTAATATTTCAGTTAATGCTCAATCTTCTAAAATGAAATTTGGAATTAAAACAGGAATTAACTCATCAAAATATACTCCTGAAATGTATCTTGGTAATTCAAGATTAGCAGATTATCAAGGAAAAATAGGATTTTATGTAGGAGGTTTTACCAATATTATGATTTCTGAAAAACTCAAAATACAACCTGAATTACTTTATGTGAATCAAGGAACAAAAATGATTATTGAGGATATTACATTAAATGATTCTAATTTAAATACAATAGCAACTGGAGACATTGAATATAAAATAAATGAATCTGTAATTTCTTTACCTATTACTTTACAATATTTTATTACTAATAAATTTAATTTCGAAGGTGGAATTCAATTAGGTTATATAATAAATCGAAAAGAAGAAATTACCAAAAACCCGTTTGAACAATTTTTAGGAGACAATTCTATTAACAATAATGTAGATTATGACAAATTTGATTTAGGCTTTAATTTAGGTTTAGGGTACAATTTACTTGAAAATGTAAGAATTAATACAAGATATTTTCTTGGACTTATTGAAAGAGACAATTCTATTAAACCTTCCGTTTTTAGTTTAGGAATTGAATATGAAATATAAACTGTTTGTAACAATATATAAAATTAATTGCTATTAATCGCTCACTTGCGAAAATCCTATCGGATTTTCTTGGTTCGTGATTAATTTACTAACTTTAGTGCTTAAACCACGCAACTAATCTTATACCAAACGTTATGGGCAATTAGACAGAACGTCCAAGAAGTCGGAACTAATTGAAAAAAGACTTTAAACAGGAATAGGTAAAAATTAAAACAACAGATTATGAAAAAAATGAAATTAGCATCAATTAGTATTTTAAGCATTCTTTTATTTTTAATATCGTGTAATAAAGATGATGAGAAAAGTAATCCACCGCTAGCGGAAAATTATTTTTTAACCGCTAAAATTGATGGTGTTGATTTTACGGCAGATGCATCTTCATTAGTAAGCTTTGGTGCAGATGGGACAGGGTTCTTTAATATTAAAGGAATTAGTTCTAGTGGGGATTTTATCGCAATAACATTAATAAGTCCTACGGCAACAGGTACATTTACTATGTCTAATGATATTAATAATACTGCACCGAGATCTACGTATAGTATTCCTTCAGGAGATAATTGGTCAACACATGTATTACAAGGAACAGAAATAATAGGTTCTGGCACAGTAACCGTTGCTGCGAACAATGACACCTACATGGAAGGTACATTTTCTTTTACAGGCTATAATCCTTTAGATAATTTTTCGCCAAAAGTGATTACAGAAGGAAAGTTTAAAGCTAAAAAACTATAATTATGCAATGGAAGTTATTATTAGCCATATTTCTTTTGACACAATCGTGCAAAGTTCAAAAGAATGTCACAGAAATACCTTTAGCTCCTAAAGTAGAAAATCATACGAAAGGAGAGATGGACATTAAAGTATCACCATTTGGTTTAAACGGTAAAAAAATCACTGTTGGTCAAATTCAAAAAGATGGTAGTATCAATTTTAATTGGCCAGAAATAGATTTAAGCTCTATTAAAGATAGTGAATTTTATATGTCATCAATCAAAAATGTTGTAGGTATGACTTTTTGTAATGAAAAAACAATAGAAGAATCAAACAAAACAACGAAAGTTGTAAAAGTGGAACTTTCATTGTATATGTAGGTTCGCTTTATCCCGCAACCCAAAAAGAAATAATGGACAATCTATCTTTAAATCGTTATACGAGTTTAGTGTTAGGGAGTTATCTTTCTTGGTGTTATAGTGATAGTGATGGACACTTTAAAGCAACATGTATTATAAATAATGAGAGGGAGAATATTTATAGCTTTAAAGAAGTAACAAGCTATGATATTCAGTTAAAAAAAGGATGGAATACAATAGAACATATTTTAGCAGAAAAAGAAGATTGGAAGAACGAATCGGACCAAGGCAGTTTTCCGAAAAAAAGTACTACAATTTCAATAAACACTATTCCAAATAATATTAAATGGTATGCTAAATATTTTGGAGAGTAATAACAAAAAGAAATAAAGCCCATAACAATGTATATAAAATCATAGCCGCCTATCGGCAGGCTACGCTTCATATACTAGACGTTAGGCACAATTATGACCCGTCCTGAATAAAGGCTACATAATTTTAAACATTATGTATAGAAATGACAAAGTAATTAGACGGTATTCAGAACCTTTTAAACTGAAAATTTTAGCGGAACTTACAACCGGAAAACACACAAAGAGCGAACT